>Ga0099364_10011932_pt1 | contig 11785 bp, 8 predicted proteins | sample TergutTh196P3_FD_73070 | JGI IMG/M metagenome (GOLD analysis project Ga0099364, IMG submission 73070) | Microcerotermes parvus P3 segment gut microbial communities from Pointe-Noire, Republic of the Congo - Th196 P3 | ecosystem: Host-associated > Arthropoda: Insects > Digestive system > Gut ...
CCATATCCTCCGTTATGACAAGAAGCTCCGCATCGCTGCCGGCAGCGCTGCTGTCGAAGATAACGCCCGGTTCGAGTTTTTGGTTGAAGCTCGGAGAATATTCCCCAAACGTAACCTCGTACAAATCGTGATTACGTTTGCGGACGCTAAAAGCTCCTTTGCCGTTTTCCTCGTCGTCTTCCTCATGGTGAAAGGTGACATAGCGGCTGCCGGATTCGATGGAGCTTATCTCGTTAAGCGCCTTCAGGAATTCGAAGAAAAACCTGGGATTGTCATCATAATGCCAGTTTGAGATACCGTAATGCCATGAGTTATCCTCGGTATCGGGCTTCGGCGTTGTTTCGTCCTCTGACCGAACCGGGCAAAGCCGCTCCGGATTATCCGTATGGAAATCGAATCGGATGTCCGCCCATCCATCTTTCAGACTTTCTATCTCGAATCTCATTCTATCTCCGCTCCTTCCGTGCGTTGAAGGTCTTCACGATTTGTTGTAGTGAAAACAGTATATCAGCCCGGTATCGAGCTTTAGGACATAGGTATTGTCGTTTGCTGATTGAGTCGCATGAGCAGATAAAATATCCTGTTGTATAGTAAATCGATCCAATTTTTTCAAGGCTGCTGATTTATTTTTTTCTCCGCTTTGGAGACATCAGTTCTAAAGCACGTTCGAGACCCTCCGCAAAGTCAAAGTCAAAAGGCGGCGCAATTTTTTCCCCATTCCTTCGCTTATGGCTCCACTCAACAATGGGCCGCAGATCTTCTAACGGATGCGCTTTCAGTGTATTTTCCCAATCATCGGCATTCATTTTTTCAATATCCATAATAATGTAAAAGCAATTCCACGCCAGCATCAATGCCTGAACGTGTTCGGCGTTTTCGCTTAGAACTCGGCTGATTTCCCTCAAACGTTTTTCCCTCTTGGGGAGCGTTCCGGCGAAAAACTCCGCCCGCTGAACAAAAGAGAATATGAACGAACCAAAAGTTGAACCGTGTTTCAGAGCCGCTTGTTTAAGTTTCCCAAATTTATCAATGAACAGGCATTGGACGGAGCAGCAATCTCTGTAATCGGGGTTGGATAATATGACGCAATGGAAAATTTCTTTCATCGGCCTTCCGTCAAATGTCACAATATCCCCGGGCTTGTATGGCATTGGAAGATACGCTTCCACGCCATAAGGTTGAAAGTTATCCGTATTCTCGTACAATAATTGACGCATTTTGTCATCGTCGTTTTCCGGCTTCTCAGCTTCAAAGAACCAAATATCGCCGCATCCGCTCAATAGCCATTCGATCTTTTTGCGCAGCGTATCTCCCTCATCGGGTTCCCATTTGGAAATAGTAAACCAGGTATCGTTGTTAATATCAGTACCAGTCGGGTAGTTTTCCTTATAGCATGAACTTGTGTCGCGTAACTTTTGCATTGCCGCGTCAAAGCTGAAAAAAAGTCCGGTATCCCAATTATCGTACGATCCATCATGACTCAGACTTTTTTCATACAGCAAAAATACCGTTCCCGGGGCAGTTACCTTGGTTTCCTCGATTGCGGCTTCCGCCGCGCCCGCCAATGAAGCCGGTTCGGAGTAATCACAAGATTCCGAATAATCCGCAGCTCCTGCCTCAAGCAACTCTGCCGCTTTCCTCAAAGCCGCCGCTTTTTCAGCCAAGGGCGAGCGGGCGCGCACAATAGTGGCACAGCAGTCATGGAGTGTTATTGGCGCCAGTGATTTTGAAAAATCGTAGTTCTTCAAGTAATCCTTCATTTCATGAGATTCAAGGAATCCCAGCGCTAAATTCAATATCTCCCTGCTCGATTCGTCGATTTCTATAAAACTCATTATTCTTCCCCCGTATTATCCAATATATCGCCGATTACATTTATGGCACTGATAATGCTCGTCCAGATGTAGTTCATAGCGTACTATATGGTATGGGAGGAGGAGAACAATCGTATTGTCGTTGTCAATCCAGCTCTAAATTTGAACTCACAACTAACCGACGCTACGATTGTCCGCCATCCATCAAAGCCCTGTGTTATAGTCATTACAAAAAAAATCCGGGAGCGGTGATCACAATGACCAGCTACGTATGCTTTGACAGGAACTTTTTCTCCTATGTTGTTGATCATGATTTGCTTATAGAAGCGTTGAAAAGCGGCTTGGACCCGAATTTGGTCGACAAAAATGGTAACGCGCTGTTTATGGCAGTACTCGAACATTGCATCTTCAAGTTTGCTGACATTGTAAAGGCCTGTATCGACGGCGGCGCGGACATAAATTGCCGCGACAGAACGGGCAGAAGCGCATTGCGCGTTGCTTTCGAAAGATTGCTTATATACGGTACTTCTTCAAAAAGTTTGGAACTACTGCTTAGAGCGGGCGCAGACCCGGACGGGCTGAGGCGCGAACCGGACGACAAGCGATTCCTTGACTCTTACAGAAATAACAGAGAGGGAGGTGGGAGAAATTACTTTAAAATCTCCGGAAAAGAATTGAAAGAATGCGGGCTGGCGATGGACGAGAACAGCTATACAATAAATTTTGAAGACGTTATCAGCCGTAATCTCCAAAGTGATTTGGAACAAGCAGTACTAAGCGGGAAATTGTCCCCTACCAGGACTGACGACAGGAGAGTCTCGTTTTTTCGACAAGCTCTTGAGTCGGGGAATCAAAAGCTTGTGGATTTTTTGATCGAAAACGCGCCCAAGCTTGATCCTCGCCGTTACAATTTCGAAAATCATAAAGGCGTACGCCCAAATATATCCCGCGAGCCTAAATGCGATTGTTGTGAATGGGATACCCCGATCCTCGCCCGATTTGTTTCAAAGGGTTATACGCCGCTGATGATGGCCGCGCTCGCAAGATCTGCAAGTGACGTAAAACTGTTACTGGAGGCCGGGGCGGATCCAAATGTTAAAGATAAGAACGGCTTGAGCGCGCTTGCATTGGCCGTGAGTGCATACCGCTATTTGGTTGCTGATCACCTGATGGCATACGGCGCCGACCCGGTTGATTTCGCCGCGTCGTATCTGATAATGAAGGATTTTGATGAAGCCTGGGAAAACTATGAGTGGCCTGCCGAAGGAGATGAGGGGCTTCCCGACAAAGATGAATTTTTCCTTACGAAAATGCCTGAGTATTATGCAGACATGGAAGCCCGCCGGGAAGAGGCAAAAAAACGCCCCAAATCTCTGGAACCCCGGTACGCGACAGAGTCCGAATTACGCAAATATGGGCTTTCATTTTCTCATGAAATATAGTACATCACTTTACCCGGCGAAATTCCATCCCTTCGTAGACGCGCACGGGGTTGCCCCGTTCAATGCGCGTGTGTTCCAGGCGATTATCGGATCTGACGGATGCTTCTTGCGCTGTGATATGGGACTCTATCACCTCGCGAACACGTTTGAGCGCGGTTTGTTTGTTTAAATGCTGGCTGCGTTCTTCGGTGCAGACCACGGAAATGCCGGTAGGAATATGTATAGCCCTAACTCCGGTCTCCACTTTATTTACATGCTGTCCACCTTTGCCGCCGCTGCGGAATGTTTCGAACCGAACCTCGGACTCGTCAAATTTTTCACACTTTGCAGAAATTGCGTGGCAAGGGCTGACGTCCACGAACCAATTTTTTCTGCCGTGATGTGGCCGGTAAGGACTCTTACATATCCATTGAACCGTCCCCTCCAAAAACGACAGATCCGTTTCGCTGGAGATTTGCACGGAACGAAAACATCCCCGTTCACGCCCATCTGTTTTATCCAGCACTTCAATGTCCGTAAACTCCGCCATTAGAGCGTGTAAAAGTTTGGCTACCGCTAATTCGCACTCCGCAGGGCCGGAACCTGAACTGATTTGTATTTTCATTTGCGTTTCTCTCCTACGCCTTGAATGTAATGAGCGGCCGCAGAGTAGCGACGATCTCACACAAACCGTTCTGAACGAGCGCGTCTATGATGTGCTCGATATTTTTGTATGCCTCGGTAGCTTCCTCATACAGAAGGTTGGTGTCGTGGCAGATCGCTTTACTTCCAAGCCTGGTTTGATGAATTTCGTACCTGTCGTATTTATCCTTCAAACGGCCTTTGCAGAACGAACGAATCCACTTCCTGCCCGCGCCATGCGATAGCGAAAATAGCGAAGCTGTTGTATTTTCGGCAGGCTCCACTATATAAGTCAGGCTTCCGCGAGAGCCGGGAATTATCACGGAACCGGCGAGAGTGCTCACCGCGCCTTTGCGGTGAATGTACCTCTCGCCCAAACGTTCCACGAAGTTATGGCAGCAGTCGATCAATTCTTTCAATCCGGTCGCATAGCCCAGGTATTCCGTCAGCTTCATGGCGACTGTCAATCGGTTGCGCTTAGCCCACAGCAAAGCATTATCGTGAGCCGTGAGGTAAGCATGTCTGTCCTCTGCCGATGTGAGTCCGCTCAACTCTAGAAAATTGTCCATAATCTTATCACCGTATGAACGTGATCCGCTGTGTACCAAGAGCTGGATTTGATCTCTTTCAATACCCAACCTTTGGAAAATCTCCGCGTTGTAAATTTTTTCGACGGCTTGAAACTCGGCGAAGTGATTGCCTCCGCCGATAGTACCCAAGTCAGGAATAGGGCTTGTTTCAGGAAACAGATTCTCATACGGCGCAGGAATATCCCGAAGCGAATATATGTCGTTCAGTTTTTTGAAGAAACGATCCTGCTTGAATTTTTTCACGCGGCAGTTGGTCTCGAACAATCCCATGCCACAGCCAATATCGTTGCCGATGATGTGAGGGTAGATGATAGCGTCAGTTTCGAGTGCGACGCCAACGGGTGATTTGCCGGGGTGCAGGTCCGGCAGCCCAACAGCCCTCACTACGCCAGGCAATTCCGCTACTGCTTTGAGCTGCTCAACAGCGGGTTGCTCAATCCAGCATTTGTCGTTCGCTATGAGTGTAATTTTCTCGTTCAAAACTGTGATCCCATTCATGTTCATAATAAGTATCTCCACTAATTTCTCAATCATACTATCGGTTTTTCAATCCCGGGTCCATATTTGTTCAACCCGCATTTTTAAAACCCTATGCGTCTGCCTGTGTGATTTTGTTTGGTGTTCTCTCAATGTCCTCTTACCTTAACGAGTATAACAAGGTGGCTTTAAAGGAAAGGACAGCCGTATTGTCGCCGATTAACGTGTCACTTCTTTGTAAAACAACCCGGGATGTGGTAGTATCTCCCACGATAAGTCGAATTTAGAAGAAGGTGATGTTAAAGCTTGATAGAGCTTCTTGTTATAAGTTTTTTGTTTGCGACACCAGCTTTCATAATAAGGTTCGTTTATAAAGAACCATTTTCAATGGTGAAGGCGGGCTTGATAGCTTTTTTACTTTTCCCCCTACTTCCGGCAGTCTGCCTGTGGCTGCTTGGAATAGAATCATATTACACTTATAGATATTATGGAATGGCTTCCTCCTTAATTGCTTATTTTATCTTGGTAAGGGATAAAAAGAGAGCAGGGATTCAGCCAGAGTGCGATGATATCAGCTCAAATCCTCCTGTAGAAGTAGAAATAATTGAAGAAACAACTCCCGTTGATGATATAGATATTCCAAAAGAAATACCCCATGTTTCTGAGGAGAGCGAACGGCAAATTGAGAAAGAAATCATAGAAACTCTCGTTATATTTTTCCTTTTCCCTTTGTTAAAGGTAGTGTTATATTTCTTTGACATACAATTTTTCTTTGGAATAGTAGAATTTGATTTCTTTATTTGTCTTGTTTTTTTCGCATGGTGTATGGCTGCAAATTTTGTGTGTGCAACACCTTGTCTACTGCTTGGCGCACGCCGCAAAAAGAAAGGAAAAGAAATGTTAAAAGTGTGGCAGAGTGTCATGATATCGATCATTTTTTATCCGCTTGGCGCGATACTGTTGGCGTTTTTTTCTACCATACTTTCAATGGCTTTACCATTGCCGATTTTTGCCACGTCGCCTTATAGCGGTGCAACCTTGTTTAGTCCTCTGGGATTAGCGGGGATTCCTTTTCTTGAAGGGCCTCTGGTAGGTTTCGCGATTTTGAGATGCGGCAAAAATAATATGTGGCTAATAACTGCTTTGTGGTTTCTGATCCCGTTTTTATTATGGTATGGGGTATTGCAACGCTTATTTATATAACCCCGCCCGGCGCACCTTGGCTTAGAAGTTGGCGCGTTGGCGGTGTCCTGGAGTTTCCCCATGACCTTCCGATTGAAAAAAGTAAAGGAGCGCCGGTAGCTACTCAAGGGAGTGCGAGTAGCTACTTTTAACTCACCCATCCAACGCCGCCACGGCCCGGAACCCATACGGAACCCGGGCATCAAAAAAGGCTCTACGCTAAACCGCGTAAAGCCTTGCAATAACTGGCGGGCCCGAGGCGATTCGAACGCCTGACCTACGGCTTAGGAGGCCGTCGCTCTATCCTGCTGAGCTACGGGCCCGCAACATTTCGGATTTAGACAACTGGGTGATTATAACCAATCTGTATTGCAACCGTCAATAAATTTCGCGTAATAAGCCTCGAATATTATTTTTTGTCAATTATACTTTTTCAGATTTTCGCCAAGTGCAATAACACGCTCGATATTTCCCTCTACGGGGAGTCTATCCTCTGCATTTCGTACAGCCTAATCCGCTAGATTACTGATTGAATCCCGACCGATTATTATTATATTTGTAATTGGACGGCAATCGTGGCCCAGTATATGCAGAGTTTAATAAAGATACGAAGAGCCTGTAAGAATTGACGTCATTGCGGCGAGATGTGTTTTTTCGCGAAAAACGCATCTCGCTCACCATTTTTTATGGAATCGCTTAATTTAAGTCCTTCACTCCGCCGCCTTGAAATTATAAACCGGCTCTATGCGCTCGATAATTTCCGCCGTCGGAGAGATTTGTCCGATTATTTCGTCCGCGTCCTTGTACGCCATCGGCGACTCGTCCAACGTGGCGGGAACTATACAGGTCGAAAAAATACCCTTCATGCCGGCGCGGAATTCGTCCATCGACAAGGTTTCGAACGCGGATTTACGGCTCATCAACCGTCCCGCGCCGTGCGGCGCAGATTCATTCCAATCGGGATTTCCTTTGCCCACGCAGATGAGCGAACCATAACGCATGTTGATCGGGATGAGGAGTTTTTCGCCCTTCCTGGCTGACACCGCCCCTTTGCGTAAAATCATCGCGCCGGTGTCAATGTAATTATGTATAGTTGTAAAACTTTCTTCGGGAGTAAGCTTCATCTCCTCGATTATTATGCTTGTCATGGCGCGACGGTTAAGGACGGCGAATTTCTGGATTATCTTCATGTCGTGAATGTAATCGTCAAATAATTTCCCTTCGACGTAAGCCAAATCTTTCGGTATGCGCGGATTTTCCGGTTTGTGACGTTTCTTCATCTTATTGACCGTCTTTTGAATGTCGTATGAGCGACCTTCGGCTTTTAATCGGGCTATTGTTTCGTCTATCTGAAAAGAGGCTTTTCCGCACAGAGCGTCAAACCCTTTGTCCTGATAATACCTCGCAACTTCGTTGCCTATGTGGCGGCTTCCGGAATGGACTACGATATATAATCCGCCGTCCCGTGCGCGGCCGGCTTCAATGAAATGGTTGCCGCCGCCCAATGTTCCGATGCTGCGGCGAGCGCGTTCCAGTTTGACGCGCGACGCGCAACGCAGGGACGCAAGGTTTATTTCGGCGTTGAAAGGATGCTCCTTGCGGCGAATTTCACGCCCGCAGGGAATTTCACGCCTTATCAGCGCGTCGAGCTTTATAAAATCGATTTCGCGCTCCGCGATACGGGTCGTTTCCATTCCGCATCCTATATCTACGCCGACCATGCCCGGCACTATTTTGTCACGGATGGTCATTGTAGTTCCGATAGTACATCCCAAACCCGCGTGCACGTCAGGCATTATCCTGATTTTACAGCCCTTGAACTCCTTTTGATCGCAGAGCGTTTTTATCTGCATTTCCGCCGTCGCTTCCAATTCGGCGCAGTAACAGAGCGCGGTGTTATAATCGCCTCGAATTTCGATCATGATTTTGCATCGCACTCCTTCTATTTATTAAAATATCGTTATCATTATCGCACACGTAAAGCGCGAGCTATAGCACGCGTCGGAATGCCGCCCGTTCCAACTCGCCTGTTGCTGCAAAAAAATATCCGACCTGTATGCGCTTCATTATAAAAACTCCATTATGATGCTATAATTCAAATTATCTAACCAAAAAATTGAGCGGAGGAGTTTTTTCTGGCTAAAATTGTCGATTTGCTCAAGGGTGGAAAACGTCTTGTTTCCGACGGAGCATGGGGTACGTTTTTATTTCAGTGTGGGCTCGCGGCCGGCGAATGTCCGGATGAGTGGTCCTCCACGCACCCGGATATCGTGACCGATATAGCCGCGAGTTATCTGGCTGCCGGAGCCGACATGGTTGAAACGAACAGTTTCGGCGCAAACCGCTTCAAGCTGGCATACTTTGGTCTCGCGGACAAAGCGTCTGAAATTAACGAGGCGGCTGCCCGCGCTTCGCGCGAAGCTCTGCGCGGCGCGACGAACAAGTTCGTAATCGCGTCGATTGGGCCTACAGGTAAGATGCTGATTATGGAAGACGTCACCGAGAACGAGCTATATGACGCGTTTGCGGAACAAGCAACGGCCCTCGAACGCGGAGGCGCCGACGCAATCTGCATCGAGACAATGACCGACGTGGGGGAAGCAGTTGCCGCAATAAAAGCAGCGCGCGAGAATACATCGCTGGAAATAATCGCCACATTCACGTTCGACAGATCACAGCGGGGAACATACAGGACAATGATGGGGATATCTCCGGAGCGAGCGGCGGCGGCGGCTCTTGAAGCAGGAGCGGATATAACGGGCGCGAACTGCGGCAACGGCATCGAGCAGATGGTCGATATAGCGCGCGAGATGAAAGCGGCATTCCCCGACGCGCTCCTGCTCGTACATGCAAACGCCGGATCGCCCGTAAACGTGGACGGGCGCGACATTTTTCCTGAAACTCCGGATGTTATGGCCTCGCATGTTCATAAATTATTGGATGCAGGAACAAACGTCATTGGAGGTTGCTGCGGCACAACGCCGGCACATATCGCCGCGATTAGGGCCGCCGTGGACTTATACATCTGAACCCACTGGGAGGGGGACATTCTCGTGAAGATTAAAGAGTGGTTGAAAGAAAATGCCGTTCCGGTGTTATGCGTATGCGTGCTGGCAATCGTAATTATCTCCATCGCTTTTGCCTCCACGTCGAATTCCAGCGCAATTGATATGGAAAGATTGCGTGATACGGTCGCGGAACAGAACAATATAATCTCCGCCGACAAGGAACAAATCAAGAGCCTTGAACTTGATAACGCGAGTTCACTTTCCGAAATCGAAGGACTCAGGAGGGAAAATTCCATAGCCTCCGAGAAATTGGAGAGCGCAGGCGAGGATATCCGAAAAGCCCTTGACGAAAACGCGACCGCTCAGTCGGAAATTGAGCGGTTGCGGCGGGAACTGTCGGCAAGCGAAATAAGCCTTGAGGAAAATATTGCCTTGAAACTCTCCGCTGAGCATGAAATAGAGTCGCTGAAATCCGAAATCGCAGAGAGAGAAGCCGCCTCAGAAGCACAGATAAGGGACCTTCGGTCGGAACTTAATTCAGCGCTGGAATCCAACAAAATATTTCAGGAAATCGCATCAGCCGGGGATTCGGAAATTGAAAAACTGAGAACCGAGATGGCCGATTACGAAAACGAGGCTAGGACAATAATCGAAAATCTCCAATCGCAAGTTGAGGCCGAGCAGCAGAATGCGGTTTCTCAAAGCGCGGAAATTGAAAAACTACAAGCGGAGCTCGCCGGACAACAAATAGCAATCGAAACCGGTTATGCGGAGATTGAACAACTTAAAACAGAACTGACGCGATACGAAAGCGAAGTCGAAACTGAACGCCAGACCGCCGCTTCGCGCGGTGCGGAAATTGAAAGACTGCGAGCAGAGCTCGCGGAACAACAAGCGACAATCGAAGTCGGTTATGCCGAGATTGAACTGCTTAATACAGAACTGACACGATACGGAAGCGAGATTGAAACTGAACGGCAGACCGTCGCTTCGCGCGGCGCGGAAATTGAGAGACTGCAAGCAGAGCTCGCGGAACAACAGGCGGCAGCCGAAGCCGGTTATGCCGAGATTGAACTGCTTAATACAGAACTGACGCGATTCGGAAGCGCGGTTGAAACTGAACGGCAGACCGCCGTTTCGCGCGGCGCAGAAATTGAGAGACTGCAAGCTGAGCTTGCGGAACAACAAGCGGCAGCCGAAGCCGGTTATGCCGAGATTGAACTGCTTAATACAGAACTGACGCGATTCGGAAGCGAAGTCGAAACTGAACGGCGGACCGCCGTTTCGCGCGGCGCGGAAATTGAGAGACTGCAAGCAGAGCTTGCGGAACAACAAGCGGCAGCCGAAGCCGGTTATGCCGAGATTGAACTGCTTAAAACCGAATTGTCGAGATATGAAGGCGAAATTGAAGCAGAACAGCAAACGGCGGCTTCGCGAGAGGCGGAAATCGAGCGGCTGCAAGCAGAACTCGACGAACGGCAAATGGCAATTGAAGCCGGAAGCGCGGAAACGGAACAGCTAAAAACCGAATTAGCCCGCCACGTGAGCGAAGCGGAAACAGGGCGGCAGATTACGGCTTCGCTAATCGCGGAAATTGAGAGACTGCAAACCGAGATGGCGGAACATCATAAAGTTTCTGAAACCGACAATGCCGAGATAGAACGGCTGAGAGCCGAATTGATTCGATATGAAAGCGAAGTCCAAACCGACCGGCAAACTATCGTCTCATACCAAGCGGATATAGGGCGTTTGGAAACCGAACTGGCTCAGCTTCAAAACGCGTCCGCCGCGGATCGAGAATCCATCGCCTCCTATGAAGCGGATATAGAACGCCTCACGAAGCTTGTCTCGGACTCGGAAGAAGAGATGCAGCGCCTGTCCTCCGCCGTATCGGAGAATACGGAATCGGTTGCTGGAGCAAACGCGGAGATAGACAGTCTCAAAGAAGTTATTAACGTGGCGAATGCCGAAATTGAAACACTGAACAGAGCTATTGCCGAACACAACGAAATTATCGCGGCGGACAAGGTTGAAATCGACAACCTGAATGAGCGGATTGCCGACGCGGCCGCCGAGATCGAACGCCTTAGGGAACAGTTGCGGGAGCGTGATACTGACATAGACGCCGCGCGCTCCGAGATGGAAACGCTTGTCGCGCAAAACGAAGCTGCCAGAATAGATGAGGATAAGCTACTAGACGGAGTGAACGGAGCAATTGAGAAATTGTGGGTTGAAGGATACATCACCGCCGCACATGCGCTGGCAACTGAAGCCAGCAGAAAATTCCCGGAGAAGTCCGACTTCGCGGAATCAGCGCGCCGGCTTCAAATTGTGTTGGATGCGCTGTCCGGTGATCCGGCGGCGCTGCCTGACGTGATACCGCAGTAAGCCGAAAATGTTTAATCTTTACATGAGAAGCGCCCATGAATTTGCTCATGGGCGCTTCTCATTTGGATCATTTGTTATGAAATGCTTTTGCTAATTGATCATTTCGAGGACGATTTCGGGAACGTAGAACTTTCCGCTCTGATACCAAATTGCAAACTAAATAGATTTAATATATAATAATCCTAACCTTTTTGGGGGGGGGATTATTATGCGTCCACCAGAGCCGATACCACCAGAACGCCTTGAGGAACTCCATGAATTTG
>Ga0099364_10011933_pt1 | contig 11785 bp, 6 predicted proteins | sample TergutTh196P3_FD_73070 | JGI IMG/M metagenome (GOLD analysis project Ga0099364, IMG submission 73070) | Microcerotermes parvus P3 segment gut microbial communities from Pointe-Noire, Republic of the Congo - Th196 P3 | ecosystem: Host-associated > Arthropoda: Insects > Digestive system > Gut ...
CAAGTGCCCTGCCATACTGCTGAACAGCAACAAGGCAAAGCTCCGGTGTTTTAAATTCCTCAGGTACATAACGAAGTGCCCTGCCATACTGCTGGACAGCAACAAGACAAAGCTCTGGTGTTTTAAATTCCTCAGGTACATAACGAAATGCCCAGACATCCTGCTGAACAGCTGCAAGGCAAAGCTCCGGTGCTCTGAACGTTTCAGGTACATATTGAAGTGCCCAGCCTTTCTGCTGAACAGCTACAAGGCAAAGTTCTGGTGTTCTGAACGCTTCTGGTACACGATGAAGCTCCCCGCCATTCTGCTGAACTGCTGCAAGGCAAAGCTCCGGTGTTATGAACGCTTCTGGTACAGAACCAAGTGCCCTGCCTCTCTGCCCTACAGCTGCAAGGCAAAGCTCTGGTATTCTGAGCGCTTCTGGTACATATTCAAGTGCCCCGCCATCCTGCTGAACTGCTGCAAGGCAAAGCTCTGGTATTCTGAGCGCTTCTGGTACATATTCAAGTGCCCCGCCGTTCTGCTGAACTGCTGCAAGGCAAAGCTCCGGTGTTATGCACGCTTCTGATACATATTCAAGTGCCCAACCATCCTGCTGAACAGCTACAAGGCAAAGCTCCGGTGTTCTCAACGCTTTTGGCACATATTGAAGTGCCCAGCCATCCTGCTGAACAGCTGCAAGGCAAAGCTCCGGTGTTATGAACGCTTCTGGTACATATTCAAGTGCCCTGCCATTCTGCTGAACAGCTACAAGGCAAAGCTCCGGTGTTATGAACGCTTCTGGTACATAACGAAGTACCAGGCCTCTCTGCCCTACAGCTGCAAGGCAAAGCTCCGGTGTTATGAACGCTTCTGGTACATATAGGAATGTCCAGACATTTCTTTGCACGGCATTCAACCAAAGTTCGGGGCTTTTATTGTTTTTCAGTTGAATCATGATCCGTTCCAGTTTTTACCCACACCACTTTTGAAAACTTTTCATCACAAAAAATCCGGATGTATCCAAAATAATGGTGGCACACTGAAGCGACGCAACGTGCCACAAAAAGAGGGCCGTTCATGTACATTGTAAAATCACAGGTCTGCAACTGCCCTGCTACTGACAACAGTCTCACTGCCCTCCTTTACGTCCTCACTTCCGGTCTGTATTCATAATCTTGAATACCCCATGTCCAGGCATTGGCCTCCAAAGCCGTATTGACATGACGAGGAACAGGCAGGACAAACTCACGACCGGTCCCGCAACGGACTTTCAGGAAGCGCTCTTTGCCGGAATCGGGAATATACGCTTCAAGCAGACTGCCGATTTCAGGATCGCCATCCTCATCAATTACCTTTGCCTCCAGTTCTTCCAGAATGCGCTTCCAGCCAACAATTTCACAGGCTGCCCGACGCTGCTCCACGTTTTGCCATGTGAGTGCTTCCTCTGCAGATGGGGGATTTCCTGTAACCCACGCTCCCGGTATTGACACGCCGTGCCAATAGTACAAACTCCAGCCATCATGCCAGGAAATTGCGGGACCTCTGTCGTTGTGAAAACGCCCCTCCGCATCCCGATGAAGTTCCTTTGGCCTATCCGATATGGCAAGCACATTTTCGTGCCACCAGATATCACCGCAGGACCAGGCAAGTGTCTCATCAATGTCAAAACGTGTATAAATCTCATGTTTCTCATCACCAAGATCACGAAAAAAAGACACAAATGAACGCCAGTCCATACAGGGACGATTCCCGCTATCGGGCTGCGTAAAATTCAACACACGCTCCCCTGGATAATCATGAGACTGGGCGTTCATCAGCTTTTCGGCCTGCTGCATGATCTGGCTTTTTACCTGATCCAGAACCTGGACTCCAAACCGCTTTGCCTCCTGGTCATCCATTCGGCTCATGAAATCACGCCAGAGGCGGTAATCAATCCCTCCAACTCGTCTGTCTGGACCAGAGGAAACAACGCGGAACAAATACCACCAGGGACCGAAATACCACTGAGGATCACAAACATGTCCACCAACCTGATTTTTGACATGATCCATGATGTTTTTCATGAACTGTTCACTGATGTTGGGCAAGGATTTTTCTGAATCAGGCTGCATGAAAGAATGCATTTTCTGGAAGCCTTTTTCGTCATTCAAAAACATCATGGCCAGTGTCATGCCCAGCATGGCACCGTAGGGACTGCCCATACGCAGAATTACCGGAGGCTTTTCCAGCTGGGCCAGTCTGTATACTTCAAAAGCCGCTTCAACAGCCATATCGAAGTCGGCAGGCCCTGTCTTTTCCATTCTTTCTCTATCCGAAAAAATCTCCATTTTTATCCTGTTCGATTGATAAACTTTTGCGCTTAAAGCGTTTTTCTGAAAAACGGCGCGAATGATTTCCGGAGTTTTGAATGCGGCAGGCATAAATACAAGTGCTTCGATACTGCTTTGAGCGGCAATGTAGAGTTCTGACATTTTGAGCTCTTCAGGAACATATTCGAGTGCCCTGTCATACTGCTCTACAGCTGCAAGACAAAGCTCCGGCGTCCTGAGCGCTTCAGGCACATAACGAAGCGCCCCGCCATTCTGCTGAACAGCAACAAAGCAAAGCTCCAGTGTTTTGAATTCTTCAGGTACATATTCAAGTACATCGCCATCCTGTTGAACAGCTGTAAGGTACAGTTCCGATGTTTTGAGTTCTTCCGGAACATATAGAAGTGCCCAGCCATCTTGCTGAACAGCTGCAAGGCAAAGCTCCGGTGTCCTGAATCGACCAGGTACATAACGAAGTGCACTGCCATACTGCAGAACAGCTGCAAGGCAAAGCTCCGGTGCTATGAACCCTTCTGGTACATAACGAAGTGCGCTGCCATCCTGCTGAACAGCAGCAAGGTAACGCTCCGGTGTTTTGAATTCTTCAGGTACATAACGAAGTGCACTGCCATCCTGCTGAACAGCAGCAAGATAAAATTCCGGTGTTTTGAGTTCTTTCGGTATAAATAGACGTACCAAGCCACTCTGCTGAACAGCAGCAAGACAAAGCTCTGCTGTTTTGAGTTCTTCCGGAACATCTAGAAGTGCTCCGCCATTCTGCTGAACAGCAACAAGACAAAGCTCCGGTGTTTTGAATTCTTCAGGTACATATTGAAGTGTCCAGCCACTCTGCCGAACAACTGAAAGACAAAGCTCTGGTGTTCTGAACGCTTCAGGTACATATTGAAGTGCCCCGCCATCTTGCTGAACAGCTGCAAGACAAAGCTCTGGTGTTCTGAACGCTTCTGGTACATATTGAAGTGCCTCGCCATTCTGCTGAACAGCTGCAAGACAAAGCTCTGGTGTTCTGAAAGCTTCAGGAACATAACGAAATACCCAGCCATTCTGCTGAACAGCAGCAAGGTAAAGCTCTGGTGTCCTGAGTCGGTCAGGTACATAACGAAGTGCCCTGCCATTTCTTTGCACGGCACTCAGACAAAGTTCGAGGCTTTTATTGTTTTTCAGTTGAATCATAATCAGCTCCAGTTTTTACCCACACAACTTTTGAAAACTTTTCATCACAAAGAATCCGGATGTAGCAAAAGTAATGGTGACACACTGGTGCGACGCAAAGTGCCGCAAAAAAACCGTTAATGTACATTTTAAAATCACAGGTCTGTAACTGCCCTGCTACTGAAAACAATCTCAATGCCCTCTTTTACGTCCTCACTTCCGGTCTGTATTCATAATCTTCAATACCCCATGTCCAGGCATTGGCCTCCAGAGCTGTATTGACATGAGGGGGAACAGGCAGGACAAATTCACGACCGGTCCCGCAGCGCACCTGAAGAAAACGTTCCTCTCTTCCACGCCTGCCAGGAAACTTTGCTTCAAACAGGATGCCAATTTCAGGATCGCCATCTTCATCAATGACCTTTGCTTTAAGCTCTTTCAGAATGTTTTTCCAGCCAACTATTTCGCAGGCTGCCCGACGCTGTTCAATGTTTTTCAATGAAAGGGCTTTTTTTGCTGATGGAGGTTTGCCTGTGACCCACGCTCCAGGTATTGCCACTCCATGCCAGTGGTACAGGCTCCATCCATCACGATACGAAATGGATGGACCTTCATCGTTGTGAAGTCGTCCCTCTGCATCCCGATGAATTTCTTTTGGTCTGTCCGATATGGCAAGCACATTTTCGTGCCACCAGATATCACCGCAGGACCAGACAAGTGCCTCATCAATGTCAAAACGCGTAAAAATCTCACATTTCTCATCACCCAGGTCGCGAAAAAAAGACACAAATGAACGCCAGTCTGCCCAAGGGCGATTTCCATTATCCGGCTGAGCAAAATTCAAAATATGCTCGCCCGGACAATCATAAAACAAGTCTTCGATCAGGTTTTCTGTCTGGCGCATAATCTGATTTCTTACCTGATCAAATACCCGAGTTCCAAACCTTTTTTCCTCCTGATCATCCATCGGACTCAGAAAATCATGCCAAAGTGAACGATCTATCCCATTTTCGGTGACCACCCGAAACAAATACCACCAGGGACCGAAATACCATTCAAGAATACAAACATGTTCGCCAGCCTGATTTTTGACCTGATCCATGATATTTTTCATGAGATGCTCACTGATCTGGGGCAAGCTTTTTTCAGAAACAGGCCACGTGCAAGACTGCTTCTTACCAAAGTTTTTTTCGTCATTCAAAAACATCATGGCCACTGTGATACCTAGCATGGCTCCATAGGGACTGCCCATATGCAGGATCACTGGAGGCTTTTTGAGTTTTGCCAGCCTGTATACTTCAAAAGCCGCTTCAGTAGCCATATCGAAATCGGCAGGCCCAGTCTTTTCCATTCTTTCTCTATCCGAAAAAACTTCCATTCTTATCCTGTCCGATAGAGGTTTTTTTCTACTGAAAGCGTTCTGAAAAGCGGCACGGATGATTTCCGGAGTTTTGAATGCTGCAGGTATAAATACAAGTGCTTCGATACTGCTTTGAGCAGCAACGCAGAGTTCTGATGTTTTGAGTTCTTCAGGTACATATTCAAGCGCCGCGCCATTTTTCTGAACAGCTACAAGACAAAGCTCGGGTGTTTTGAGTTCTTCAGGTACATATTCAAGTACCCAGCCATGCTGCTCTACAGCTGCAAGACAAAGCTCCGGTGTTATGAATTCTTCAGGTACATATTCAAGTGCGCTACAATCCTGCTGAACAGCTGCAAAGTAAAGCTCCGGTGTTTTAAGTTCTTCAGGTACATAGTTAAGTACCTCGCAATGCTGCTGAACAGCTACAAGACAAAGCTCCGGTGTTTTGAATTCTTCAGGTACACATTCAAGTGCCCAGCCACTCTGCTCTACAGCTGCAAGACAAAGCTCTGGTGTTATGAACGCTTCAGGTACATATTGAAGTGCCCAGCCATACTGCTCTACAGCTGCAAGACAAAGCTCCGGTGTTATGAACGCTTCTGGTACAGAACGGAGTGCCCAGCCACTGTGCCCTACAGCTGCAAGACAAAGCTCCGGTGTGATGAACGCTTCTGGTACATAACGAAGTGCCCAGCCATTCTTCTGAACTGCTGCAAGGCAAAGCTCTGGTGTCCTGAACACTTCAGGCACATAACGAAGTGCCAGACCACTCTGCTCTACAGTTGCAAAGCATAGCTCCGGTGTTCTCAACGCTTCTGGTACACAATGAAGTGCTCCACCATCCTGCTGAACAGCTGCAAGGCAAAGCTCCGGTGTTATGAACGCTTCAGGTACACAACGAAGTACCCTGCCATTCTGCTGAACAGCAACAAGGCAAAGCTCTGGTGTCCTGAATGCTTCAGGTACATAGTGGAGTACCATGCCATCCTGCTGTACAGCTGCAAGGCAAAGTTCCGGTGTTCTGAACGCTTCAGGCACATCCTGAAGTGCACGACCATCCTGTTGAACAAGTGTAAGGTAAAGTTCTGGTGTCCTGAGGCGGTCAGGTACATATTGGAATGCCCAGTCATTTCTTTGCACGGCACTCAGGCAAAGTTCGGGGCTTTTATTATTTTTCAGTTGAATCATGATCCGTTCCAGTTTTTACCCACACTACTTTTGAAAACTTTTCATCACAAAGAGTCCGGATATCCAAAATAATGGTGGCACACTGGTGCGACGCAAAAAGAGGGCCGTTCATGTACATTTTAAAATCGCAAGTTAGCAACGGCCCTGCTTCTGGAAACAGTCTCATTGCCCTCCTTTATGTCCTCACTTCCGGCCTGTACTCATAATCTTGAGTATTCCATATCCGTATGCCGGCATTAGCTTCCAAAGCCGTATTGACTTGAAGACGAACAGACGAGATAAATTCACGATCGGTCCTGCGACGGAATTTCAGGAAGCGTTTCTTGCCGGAATCGGGAATATCAACCTCAAGCAGAGTGCCGATTTCAGGATCGTCACCCTCATCAATTACCTTTGCATCCAGTTCTTCCAGAATGCGCTTCCAGCCAATAATTTCACAGGCAGCCCTTCGCTGCTCCCTGTTTTCCCATGTGAGCGCTTCTCCTGCAGATGGAGGTCTTCCTGTAACCCACTCTCCCGGTATTGGCACGCCGTGCCAATAGTACAGACTCCAGCCATCCCGATAAGAGATGGCTGGGCCTGTGGCATTATGGAGTCGCCCTTCAGCGTCCCGGTGCATTTCCATTGGCCTGTCCGATATGGCAAGCACATTTTCGTGCCACCAGACATCACCGCAGGACCAGGCAAGTGCCTCATCAATGTCAAAGCGTGTGTAAATCTCATCCTTTTCATCACCCAGGTCACGAAAAAAAGACACAAATAAACGCCAGTCCATCCAGGGACGATTTCCGCTATCAGGCTGCGTAAAATTCAGCACATTCTCCCTTGGATAATCATGAGACGGGTCTTCCATCAGGTCTTCTGCCTGCTGCATGATCTGGCTTTTTACCTGATCCAGAACCTGGACTCCAAACCGCTTTGCCTCCTGATCATCCATTCGGTCCAAGAAATCACGCCAGAGACGGTAATCAATCCCATTACTCAAGATGAGGCGAGAATTAATCCTTGCAGCCAGCTCATCCAATTCAGTTAGCCTGTTAAAATCAGCTAGTGGATCAATAACAACCCGAAACAAATACCACCAGGGACCGAAATACCACTCACGATTTACAACGTGCTCTCCAGCCTGATTTTTGACATGATCCATGATGTTTTTCATGAACTGTTCTCTGATTTTGGGCAAAGCTTTTTCTGAATCAGGTCGCATGAAAAACTGCATTGTCTGGAAGTTTTTTTCGTCATTCAAAAACATCATGGCCAGTGTGATGCCCAGCATGGCACCATAGGGACTGTCCATACGCAGGATTACCGGCGGCTTTTCCAGATTTGCCAGTCTGTATACTTCAAAAGCCGCTTCAGCAGCCATATCGAAGTCGGCAGGCCCAGTCTTTTCCATTCTTTCTCTATCCGTAAAAACTTCCATTTTTATCCTGGCCGATAGCCAAACTTTTGCGCTGAAATAGCTCTGAAAAGCAGTGCGGATGAAACCCGGTGTTTTGAGTTCTTCAGGTACATAAGCAAGTACCCAGCTTTCATCCTGCTTTGCAGCAGCAAGACAGAGTTCTGAAGTTTTATGCTCTTCAGGTACAAATCGAAGTGCAAAGCCATGCTGCTGAACAGCAACACGGCAAAGCTCTGGCGTTTTGAATTCTTCAGGTACAAACTCCAATGCGTCGCCTCCCTGCTGAACTGCAGCAAGGCAAACCTCGACAATTTTGAACTCTTCTGGTACATAACGAAATCCACTGCTGTTCTGCTTAACAGCAGCAAGACAGAGTTCTAAAGTTTTGAGTTCTTCTGGTATAAATTGAAGTGCATAGCCGTTCTGCTTAACAGCCGTAAAGCAAAGTTCTAAAGTTTTGAGTTCTTCTGGTACAAAACGAAATGCATTACCGTTCTGCCTGACAGCAGCAAGGCAAAGCCCGGCAACTTTGAGTTCTTCCGGTACATAGTGAAGTGCCAAGCCACACTGTTCAACAGCAACAAGACAGAGTTCCGATGTTTTGAGTTCTTCTGGTACGAATTTAAGTGCGCTGCCAGTGTTCTGCACAGTTGCAAGGCAAAGTTCAGAGGATTTAAACTTTTCTGGTACAAATTCAATCATCCAGCCCTCATTGAGCGCAGCAGCCAGAAGAATTTCCGGTATTTTGAATTCTTCAGGTATCAGTTCAAGTACCGAACCACTCTGTTGAACGGCAGCAAGGTAGAGTTCCGCAGTTTTGAGATATTCAGGCACATGTTCAAGCATCCAGGCATCCTGCTCTACAGCAGCAAGGCAAAGTTCTGGCGTTTTGAGTTCTTCAGGTACATAACGAAGTGCATAGCCATCCTTCTGAACAGCAGCAAGACAAAACTCAGGTGTTTTGAGTTCCTCTGGCACAAAATCCATTGCCCGGCCATGCTGTTCAACAGCAACAAGGCAGAGTTCTGGCGTTTTGAGTTCTTCAGGCACATATTCAAGCATCCAGCCATCCTGCTCTACAACAGCAAGGCAAAGTTCCAGAGTCTTGAATCTGTCAGGTACATGTCGGAATGCGCTGCCGTTTCTTTGGACGGCACTAAGGCAAAGTTCAGGAGTTTTATTATTTTTTGACAAAATCATAATCAATGCCCGTTTTTACCCGTGAAAATTCATAAAACTGCCAAAATCATGCAACACACCGTTAAAGCCTGCTTCTGGCAAAAGACAGTTCTGTTTTGAATGTGCATTGTGAAATCATACGTCTGCAACTTTCCCTCTACGTCCTTACTTCTGGGCTGTATTCATAACCTTCGATATCCCATGTCCATGCATTGGCTTCGAGAGCCGTGTTGACGTGAGAAGGAACAGGCAGGACAAATTCCCGACCTGTACCACATTTGACTTTCAGAAAACGCTCCTTGCCAGAATCCGGAATATCCGCTTCAAGCAGAGTGCCTATTTCAGGATCGCCGTCCTCGTCAATCATCTTTGCATCAAGCTCTTCCAGAATACGCTTCCAGCCAATAATTTCAATGGCTGCCCGACGCTGCTCCATGTTTTCCCATGTAAGCGCTTCTGTTGCTGATGGCGGTTTTCCTGTAACCCACCCACCAGGTATTGCAACCCCATGCCAATAATACAAACTCCAGCCATCACGGTAGAAAATGGAAGGCCCCTTGTCGTTATGAAAACGCCCCTCCGCATCCCGGTGAATTTCCTTTGGCCTGTCCGATATGGCAAGAACGTTTTCGTGCCACCAGATATCACCGCAGGAATACGCAAAAGCCTCATCAATGTCAAAGCGCGTATAAATTTCGGGCTTCTCATCACCCAGGTCTCGAAAAAAAGACACAAATGAGCGCCAGTCAGCCCAAGGGCGATTCCCGCTATCAGGGAGCGCAAAATTCAAAATATGCTCGACAGGATAATCATGAATGAGGCCTTCCATCGGGTTTTCAGACTGGCGCATGATCTGGCTTTTTACCTGATCAAATACCCGGACTCCAAACCTGTTTGTTTCCTGATCATCCATCTGGCTCAGTAAATCACGCCAAGGGTGATCTGGCCTGTCATAAGTGACAACACGAAACAAATACCACCAGGGACCGAAATACCAGTCAAGCTTCAAAACATGCTCGTCAGTCTGATTTTTGACATGTTCCATGATGTTTCTCATGAAATGTTCACTGATTTGAGGCAAGTTTTTTTCAGAAACAGGCTGCGTGCAAGGCTGATCTTTCCCAAAGATTTTTGCGTCATACAAAAACATAATGGCCAGTGTGATACCCAACATGGCACCATAGGGACTGCCCATACGCAGGATCACTGGAGGCTTTTCGAGTTTTGCCAGTCTGTATACTTCAAAAGCCGCTTCAACAGCCATATCGAAATCGGCGGCCCCAGTCTTTCCCATTTTCTCGGGGCTCCTGAAAAAAAACATTTTCCACCAGTCCTGTGCGCTATCCCGCCATTCACGAAAGCTCTCCTGAAAGTCTTCCTGTCCCGGGAATTTTCTCCGATAGGCAGCGCGGATGATTTCCCCTGCTCTGAGTTCTTCAGGTACATAATAAAGTGCCCGGCTTGTCTGCTCGACAGCAACAAGGCAAAGTTCGGGTGTTTTGAACTCTTCTGGTACATAACGAAGTGCATCGCCATCCTCTTGAACAGCAACAAGACAAAGTTCGGCTGTTTTGAGTTCTTCAGGCACATAATAAAGTGCCCAGCCATTCTGCTGAACAGCAGCAAGACAAAGCTTCGCTGTTTTAAGCTCTGCAGGTACATATGCCAGTGCACTGCCATTCTGCTGAACAGCAACAAGACAAAGCTTCGATGTTTCGAGTTCTGCAGGTACATAACGAAGTGCATCGCCATTCTGCTGAACAGCAACAAGACAAAGCTTCGCTGTTTTGAGTTCTTCAGGCACATAATAAAGTACCCCGCCATTCTGCTGAACAGCTACGAAGCAAAGCTTCGCTGTTTTGAGTTCTTCAGGTACATATTCAAGTGCCCCGCCATACTGCTCGACTGCAGCAAGACAAAACTCTGCTGTTTTAAACTCTTCAGGCACATAACGAAATGCATGGCTCTCCTGCTCTACAGCAACAAGACAAAGCTCCGCTGTTTTGAGTTCTTCAGGTACATATGCCAGTGCCCCGCCATACTGCTGAACAGCAGCAAGACAAAGTTCTGCTGTTTTGAACTCTTCTGGTACATGCTGAAGTGCCATGCCATAGTGCTGAACAGCTACGAAGCAAAGCTCCTCTGTTTTGAGTTCTTCTGGCACATATTCAAGTACCCTGCCGCCCTGTTCGACAGCAACAAGCAAAAGCCCGGCAGTTTTGAGCTCTTCAGGCACATATTCAAGTACCATTCCATTATCAAATTGTCGAACTGCTGCAAGGCAAAGTTCCGGTGTTTTTAGTTCTTCAGGCACATATTCCAGTGCCCCGCCTTCGTACTCGACAGCAGTAAGACAAAGTTCGGCTGTTTTGAGCTCTTCGGGTACATATTTAAGCAACCAGCCATCCTGCTCGACAGCAGCAAGGCAGAGTTCAGCAGTTTTGAGTTCTTCAGGTACATAGGTAAATCGCCAGGCCTCCTGCTCAACAGCAGCAAGGCAAAACTCTGGTGTTTTGAATTCTTCCGGAACATATCGTAATGCCCAGTCGTACCTTTGAACGGCTGCAAAGCAAATCTCAAAAGTTTTAATGTTTTTCAGTTGAATCATATTCACGTCCAGCCTGTATTCACACAAGTTTTAAAAACAGTTCCTAATAAAATGCAGCCTTCTTAAAATCAATGAAAAGGCATCCATGTGGCGTAGCGCAGGCAAAAAAGATTGTCGTTAATGTGCATTTTAAATCATAGACCTACAACTGCCCCCGCTTCTGAAAACTTCACCACTGCCCCTCTACGTCCTTACTTCCGGGCTGTATTCATAACCTTCGATATCCCATGTCCATGCATTGGCTTCCAAAGCAGTGTTGACATGAGGAGGAACAGGCAGCACAAATTCACGACCGGTCCCGCATTTGACTTTCAGGAAGCGCTCCTTGCCGGAACCGGGAATATCCGCTTCAAGCAGGGTGCCGATTTCAGGATCGCCATCCTCATCAATCACCTTTGCATCAAGTTCTTCCAGAATGCGCTTCCAGCCAATAATTTCACACGCTGCCCGACGCTGCTCCATGTTTTCCCATGTGAGTGCTTCTGTGGCAGATGGGAGATTTCCTCTTACCCACTCACCCGGTATTGCAACTCCATGCCAGTGATACAAAGCCCAGCCATCCGGCCAGGAAATGGATGGAC
>Ga0099364_10011934_pt1 | contig 11784 bp, 16 predicted proteins | sample TergutTh196P3_FD_73070 | JGI IMG/M metagenome (GOLD analysis project Ga0099364, IMG submission 73070) | Microcerotermes parvus P3 segment gut microbial communities from Pointe-Noire, Republic of the Congo - Th196 P3 | ecosystem: Host-associated > Arthropoda: Insects > Digestive system > Gut ...
GATTACTACGAGGGGTACGCGCTTTTTAATCAAAGACAACCCTTCGGCAATGTCGCCGCCGCCCAAGACTTCACCGATTGGGTCAGCCAACTGCATAATCTGAGTAACCCCTTCCGCCATGCTCTCAATCCGTGCATCATTCAACGTCAGACGGTCAATCAATGCCGCCGTCATATTGTTTGCATGGGCATTTTCTATGTCCTTTTTATTTTCCCTCTTGATTAGCTCCGCATTTTCAAGCAGTCTCTTTGCAATAAGCTCTAATGCCGCATTTTTCTGTATCGTTTTGAGAGTTGCGGTTTGTTTTTCCGCGTTTTTGGCATTCACGCCGAGTTGTTCAATATAATCCATTTTTTTACCCTTGTCCTTTCTGCACAAGCACGCCGTTGAAAGCGCGTTTTCCGCACAACCTTAAATTTATTTTCAAACTTTTTACCCTTGTCCTTTCTGCACAAGCGCGCCGTTGAAAGCGCGTTTTCCGCACAACCTTAAATTTATTTTCAAACTTTTTACCCTTGTCCTTTCTGCACAAACGTGCCGTTGAAAGCGCGTTTTCCGCACAACCTTAAATTTATTTTCAAACTTTTTACCCTTGTCCTTTGCACAAACGTGCCGTTGAAAGCGCGTTTTCCGCATTTACGCGGATTCACTTTCAAACCTTTTTACACAATTTTTTACACCATCTTAACTAAAAATATCCCTAAGTTCCTTCTCTAAATCGACACGTACGCTATGGTGAATCAGCATTGAAATCTCGTCAACACCTGTCGTAACGAGCAACGGAAGACAGCCGAGCTTTTTAAGTGCCGAAAATACCTTAGAGGCAAATCCGGTATTGTCAACCATTTCCCGCGACTTTACCGTTACCTTGACATTACCGCTGTTAATAAGCGGCGGACTGTAAGACGATATATCGTTGTTCGATTTATAAACCTTAACAACATTCCCGACATTGACAATCGGCGGCTGAATTTCCGTCATCTTTTCCTTTGAATTGATGATTTTCAGCAGTTTTGTCATGTCATCGTCCCCAAAAGTGAATCCGAAACTTATTTTATCGGAAGTCGCCGGGGACTGTGCAATCATGTCAATGTTGATTCCTTCTGCGGCAGCCTGTTCCAAAACAGCGCATATAAACGAATTCTCGTAAGAAGCCGGGACGTTGTTAAAAGTAACAATCGACTGGTTCTCCCAAATAATAATATCAGTCATTTTTATGACCATGCCTTTCTGAGACACAAAGCCTCCATGAATAAGCCTGTCAAGCGGACTGCTCACCGGCGAAGCCGGTGACACCTCCGCTATTATTCAAACTTACACCTTTCTTTCATAGTGATTTCAGCAAGTGCGACATATCGTATAATCCGCGCGGCTGATTTTTAAGGAAGATAGCGGCATTAATCGCGCCAACGGCAAAAACCTCCTTAGACAATGCCGAGTGTGACAATGTGACAACCTCGTCATGCCCCGCAAAGACTACCTCATGCTCACCCACAATAGTTCCGCCGCGTATTGCGTGCATCCCTATTTCATTTTTCTCCCTCGCCTTGAGGGCGTTATGACGGTCATAGACATAGCGTTTTTTGTCGGCGAACTCCTCGTTTACCGACTCGGCGAGCATATGCGCAGTCCCCGATGGCGCGTCTTTTTTTAGATTGTGGTGCTTTTCGATAATTTCAACATCAAATTGCTCACCCAATACCCGCGCCGCACGACGCGCCAAATCCTGTAGAAGGTTTATCCCAAGCGACATATTCCCCGTAAAAAACACGGGAATCTGCGCCGCCGCGCTTTTTATATTGCTCACCTCATCCTTACTATAACCCGTAGTCGCCGCAACTAACGGCAGATTTTTCATTTTGCAGTAAGTAAGCAAATCCGAAAGCGTTGACGGGTGAGAAAAATCAATTACCACGTCAGCACTTTCCTTTAAGTCGAATATCTTTTTGTAAACAGGAAAATCCGGACCGCCGCCACAAACCGCTACATCAACTCCCGCAACGATTCGGCTGTCACTTCTCTGCCCTACCAATTCCGCTATCACTCTGCCCATCTTCCCGCAAGCACCCGACAATACTATATTTATCATTTTAAAACTACCATTCCCGAAAATTTTATAAAATCCCCGAATTTTCCAAAGATTTTTTCAATTTCGCCAACGCTTCCCCGTCCATTTCATACAACGGCATTCTGCAACCGCCCACTTGTTTTCCCATAAGATTCAACGCCGCTTTTACAGGCACGGGATTAACATCAAGGCTCAATAAATCCAAGCAGAGTTTAATATACTTAATATGAAGCTTCCCCGCCGCAGCAAAATCATTATCAAGGCAAAGCTTGCATATACCGCTCATGACATCGGGTGCGACATTCGCCATTACGGACACAACGCCTTTCGCACCGACTGACATAGCGGGGACTGTCATTGCGTCGTCACCGCTGTAAACATCAAACGACGGGCAAGCCTCAATAATCTGCGATAAGTAATTTATATCGCCGCCCGCCTCTTTAACTCCGACAATGTTGGGGTGCTCCGACAGCTTTTTAAAAGTATCAATCTCAATTTTAACACAAGTCCGCCCCGGAATGTTGTACAGCAAAATCGGGATTTTTACCGCATCTGCAACTTTTGTAAAGTGTGCAACCAAGCCGCGCTGAGAAGTCTTGTTATAATACGGAGTCATAAGTAAAAGCGCGTCCGCACCGACTTTCTCGGCAGCCTTGGAAAGCTCAATCATATGAGATGTATCATTGCTCCCCGTTCCCGCAATTACCGGGATTCGCCCCGCTGTCCGTTCGACTGCGTATTTAATAAAGTCAATTTGCTCGGCATCGGTTAATGTCGAAGCCTCTCCCGTTGTTCCGCAAACGACTAAAGCAGACGTCCCCTTTGCGATTTGCTCCTCCGCTAATTGGCTGAGGGCTTCATAGTTAATGCTGTTGTCCGGGTTCATAGGGGTGACAATTGCCGGGGCAGAACCCGTAAATATTGTTTTTTTGCTCATTTTACACCATTCCTTTCTGCACAAATGTGCCCGTAAAAATTCGTTTTCCAATTAATCAAAATAGCCTTTACCCGCGAACAATTCCGCCATTAACACTGCCCCGCCCGCCGCACCTCTCAATGTGTTGTGCGAAATGCAAACAAATTTGTAATCGTAGAGTGAATCCTCGCGCAACCGACCGATTGAAATGCCCATTCCGCCGTATAAATCACGATGCAACTTTGTTTGCGGGAAGCTATCCTCGCTAAAATACGTCAAAAACTTTTCGGGTGCACCGGGTAAATCAATTCCGCCGCAATTGCTCCAAATGTCGAGTATTTCCTGCTTAGACGGCTTATTTTGAAACTTAACAAAGACCGCCGCCATATGCCCGTCAGTCACAGGGACACGTATACACTGCGTAGTAATAACAGGTGCAACAGCATTAACAACCCTGTCCCCCTCAATTTTCCCCCATATTTTAAGCGGCTCTTGCTCCGACTTTTCTTCTTCCCCCCCAATAAAAGGAATAATGTTATCGACCATTTCCGGCCATGTGTCGAAGTTTTTTCCCGCGCCGGAAATCGCTTGATAAGTACAAGCGGTGACTTCTTTTATTCCAAACTTCATAAGCGGGTGCAATGCCGGAACATAGCTTTGGATTGAGCAGTTGGACTTTACTGCAATAAATCCGCGCTTAGTGCCGAGACGTTCCCTTTGAGTCTTTACAATTTCGGTATGCTCGGGGTTGACTTCCGGTATAATCATCGGAACGTCTTCGGTCGCTCTATGCGCCGAATTGTTTGATATTACAGGTATTTCGGCTTTTGCATAAGCTTCCTCTAACCCGCGTATCTCCTCTTTCTTCATCTCGACTGCACAAAACACAAAGTCAACTTTTTTCGCAACTGAATCTACATCAGATGCATCAAGTACAATCATGTCCTTGTATTTTTCGGGAACCGGTGCCTCCAACAGCCAACGCTCTTTTACTAATTCACCGTATGGCTTACCTGCCGAACGGGGGGAAGCCGCCAAAGCGGTAACACTGAACCACGGGTGATTTTCCAACAACAGCGCGAACCGCTGACCCACCATGCCTGTAGCCCCTATAATTCCTACATTATACTTTTTGTTAATATTGCTCATGCTTACAAAATATCCTTTCTCAAGCTAATATATACTCTTTAACGACATAAAACCGAAAAATTTACTGCGAATTTACTACGATTTTATGCCGCTAAAGAGTATATGTTTTAAGCTGTAATAATGTTATATTAACATATTAATTGTCAATTGTCAATAGAACTCAAGATTTTCTCGGAATCCGTTCTCAAAGCCGTTTTCTGTGGAGATTTGCCGATTTCCCCGACAACAACCTCATATTTAATCCCGTTTACCTTAACAATCACTGTCCTTGTCCGCAATTTGTCGGTTTCCACAATATCCCCTCCCTATTAAAAATAATCCCCCTGCGAATTGCGTATGCCGCGGCAGTCTTTACTAATCCGTCATATATAACGGAGTCCTCCGCATTTATTTCCACTACATCGGCTTGATTATTATCAATGCGCATTAAAAGACTGCCCCCGCCTGTCGCACTAAACCTTATTATACCGTCGCCCGTTTGCTCATGCTTAATTGCCACCATAGGTTTACCCTCCAAGTAATTTTAGCTCTTGCTTTGTTAAATCGGCATATTCCCCCGGTTTAAGCTGCCCCAATTTTACTCCGCCGATTGAAATACGTTTAAGGCGAATAACCGTCAGACCCAACGCCTCGCACATTTTACGGATTTGCCTGTTCTTCCCCTCCGAAATGGTAATGAGCAAAACAGTTCGTTTTTCTTCCTCGGTAATAATCTCGGCTGTACACGGGCGTGTAACGATACCGTCACCTATGTCAACTCCCGACGACAGCCGCTCTGCTTGTGACTCATCCGCTTTTCCGGCAACAGTAACCCTGTATGTTTTTTTGAACAAGTTTGACGGATGTGCAATTTTATTGGCAAATTCGCCGTTGTTAGTCAGAATAATCAAGCCCTCGGAATTAACATCAAGCCGCCCAACAGGGAAAAGCCGTTCCGGGATTTTATTCAGCAATTCGGTAATAAGCCTTTTTGTTCCAACGTGCGGATCGGATGAGGAGCAAAGATAGCCGCGCGGTTTATACAGCTTAACATAGCGCGGTTTGGCTTTTGAAGCAATCTTCACCCCGTTTATCGTGATTATATCCTTGTTTGCATCGGCTTTATCTCCGAGCTTTGCATCTCTGCCGTTAAGTTTTACTTTGCCGTCGTTAATGTAAGCTTCCGCCCTTCGGCGGGAGCAATAGCCGGAATCGGCTATTATTTTTTGTATTCTTGTTTTGTTTTCCAAATCGTTTTAATAATCCCTTACTAATATTTCCGTCATGGTAAACCCATGATTGAGCATTTTTGTATGGTCACTCCAGTCGTCCGGTGCGTTAAGCGTAACTGCTATTATTGTCGTTTCACCTCGTGTTGCCGCCGATATGAGGCAACGGCGAGCATTATCGGTAAACCCGGTTTTCACCCCGACACAACCATCATAACCGAACAGCATTTTGTTGTTATTGTTGAGGGAGCGTCTATACGGCGGATTCCCAAATTCAAGTCTTGCTGTTCTGCTTTTGCAAATCTCGCGAAAGTCCGCGATTTTCAGCGCGTAAGCAGTCAGCACTGCCATATCGCGGGCAGTGGAAAGATGCCCGTTTTGGTCAAGCCCATGCGGGTTTGCATAAACGGTATTTTTCATTCCTATTTGTTTCGCCTTATTGTTCATCAACTTGACAAACTCCGGCAGACTTCCCCCAACGCTTACTGCGGCTGCATTCGCGGCATCGTTACCGGAGGGCAGCATCATTCCGTAGCAAAGCGCACGCCTTGTAACAATGTCGTTTTCGCGCAACCCCATAGAAGTCCCCTCAACATGGATGGCGTTATTATCAACCTTGAATTGTTTGTCTAAGTCCCCTGCTTCAAGAGTTAGAATCGTTGTCATCACCTTAGTAAGACTTGCCGCGGCACGTACCTCATCGCTATTTTTGGAAAAGAGTACCTTTCCTGTATCGGCATCGATTACAATTGCAGAAGCCGCCGAAACTTCAGGCAGGGGCAACGTTATTGACGGGCGGGCAAACCCTGCCCCAAAGGTAATAAAAAGCACCGCCGCCATAAAAATAATCATAAGTTTTTTCATACGACTATTTTAACGCTGAATTTTGTATTTATTCTTATCCCGAATTGTCAGAATCAGGCGGCTCTTCTTTTGAAGATTTTTTTGCAAAAACTCCCTTAATTTTTTCAATAAATTCGGGTGCCGACTCAAATACAGTCTCCATGATGTTATTCTCCTTAGGAGATGCTTCAAGGAGTTTTACATCCCCATCGGTTTTTATTACCACAAAAGTCATCGGCTTAATTGTAACTCCTGCCCCCGAACCTCCCGCAAAAATGTTCTTCGGAGGATTTGACGGGACATCCGACCCGCCCGACACAAACCCGAACGACACCTTTGACACAGGGAGGATAATAATCCCGTCGGGAGCTGTAATCGGTTCGCCGATAATCGTGTTGACATCGACAAGCTCCCTAATCTTCTCCATTGAAGTACTCATCAAACCTTCTAAATGTTGCGCCATATTTTTACCCTTGTCCTTTCTGCACTATAAGTGCTGTAAAAATTCGTTTTCCCAATTTACCCGGATTGAACTCCCATGCTTTTGCCCTTGTCCTTTCTGCACTATAAGTGCTATGAAAACTCGTTTTCCCAATTTACCCGGATTGAATTCCCATGCTTTTACCATTTTCCTTTCTGCACTATAAGTGTTGTAAAAATGTTATTTTTTATTATTCCTCACAGTATTTAACATATACCTTACTAAAAATACTGCGGCTGACATAAGCCTCAACTTTACACGGCATTTCATTTGCAATTCAGTCTGCTCTTTTGTGAAATCGGCTGTAATATTCGCCTCTTTAACTTTCAGCGTGATTATCTCATCGAGCCATGACAGTCCCCCGGAAATTACTGCCGACTGAACCCCGTAATTAAGAGCTACCTTTGCCGCATCTTCCCCGCCTATTACGCAATTCAGCCTGAAATTTACAACTCTCAACTTTCGGATAAGCCGTTTAACCGGATATTTTACCGAGTCGTAAATAAGTTTGAACATTTCAAAATCAAAACCGAGCTTGTTGCCTTTTTTAACGTCTTCGGCAATCGCTCCAATTCCCGAATCTTCGGCAACCTTTTCCCCAAAAGTTTTATTTTTACTTTTGGTTTTCTCGTTATTTAAAAGCTTGATTTTATTCTTGTTTTTCTTCTTATCTTTTTTATCTTTCTTTTTAGGTTTTTTCTTTTCGGGTTTTGTTTTTTTTGAGTCGTAGAGCGTTATAAAAAGATATTTAGCTTTTACAGAAAAATTGCCGTTGTATTTAATATCCGCTGTTACCGAAAAAAGGAGCAAAATCGCAATCAAAAGTACAAGAGAGATAAAAATATATAAAACAACCATCTTTTCACCCTTGCCCCTTCTGAACAAATGCACCATATAAGTTTCGTTTTACGCACTTACACAGCTTTATTTTCAAACTTATTCACCCTTGCCCCTTCTGAACAAATGCACCATATAAGCTTCGTTTTCCGCGCTTACGCAGCTTTATTTTCAAACTTTCACCCTTGCCCTTTCTGCACACCGCCGTGCGTTAGTTTCCGAGGAGGTCTACTAACGACAGTTGTTCCTCTTCGCCCGGCAACGGGGGAAGTTCGCTAATCTTTTTAAGCCCGAAGCAACGCAAAAAATTCTCAGTAGTGCGATAAGCCAGCGGACGCCCCGGCAAATCCAACCGCCCCGCCTCCTCAATTAATCCCCGTTCATTCAAAGTATTGACAACACTTGATGAGTCTATTCCGCGAACCCCCTCAACAAATGCTTTTGAAACGGGCTGATTGTACGCAATTATCGCCAAAACCTCCATTGCCGCCGCCGATAACGGTGTCTGCCGCTTTATTTCAATCGCCGCTTTTATAAAAGCCGCATACTCGGGTTTAGTCGCAATTTGGTACGAGTTCCCCAACTCCAAAAGGGCAATTCCGCTTTTTTCGGAGCTGTAGCGCTGTTTAAGCCGCTTTAATTCGGCAAGTGCCTCCGCTTTGTCAACCTCACAGATTTTTGCCAACTTTTCAGCGGTAACAGGCTCACCGTAAGCAAAAAGAACAGCCTCAATCGTTGCAATAGTCAAGAAACCACCCCCACAAACTCAATATAGTCCAACCCTTCCGAGAAAGCAATCCTGCCATGGCTCGAAAGCTCCAACAATGCCAAAAACATCGCAACCTGCCCCGAACGCTCAAGCCCGACAAACAACTGCCTAATCTCAAGTATTCCGCCTTTACGGATTTTTTTCAGAACAGATATTATCTTTGAAAAAACGCTTACATAATCGAATTTTATCTCATCAATCGGCATAGTAAACGGCATAGGCTTTTTGAGCTTAACCCTGTCCGAAACTGCGCCAATCGCCAAAAGCAGTTCATTAGGCGAATGTGATAATCCGTAGGTCAAATCGGCTTCGATTTCAAGCGGACTCCTGCAAAAAATCAAGTCGCCTATATAAGTCTCACGCAGACGGCCCGCCATAATCTTGCACAGTGCGTATTCTATAAGCGCGCCTTCGAGCTCCTTTTTAAGTGCTTCCGCCTCGTGCTTGGGCAAAAGCGATACAGTCTTAATGTAAATCAAACGCGCCGCCATTTCGAGAAATTCCCCCGCAAGCTCTATCTTGTTCGCATTTGAAACGGCAATATAATCAAGAAACTGTTCAAGTAAAACAGTTATTTCTATATCTTGAATGTCAAGCTTGCGTTTCGCAATCAGCGACAGCATTAAGTCAAGCGGCCCGTCAAAAACTTCTGACTTAATCTCTAATTTAAAGTTCAGCTGTTCCATTACGACCCTCCGACTACTTTATAAAGAAAGTAGCATAATCTAAGCCTAACAGTACAAAATGGCTGACCTGTCTTATGAGTCTGCCCACAACATTAAAAGGAGCGGGTGCGAGTATCAGCAAAAAAAGAGCAATCCTTATTATGTGCATATTCTTCTCTAAAAAATACACCTGTTTGTTATTTAAGAAAAAGAAAAGAATTTTTGAGCCGTCAAGCGGTGGTATTGGGATTAAGTTAAATACCGCTAAGTATATGCTTATCTGTGCAGTCATTACCAAAGCCGCCTGTATATAAAACAAATACAGCAAATCCCCCGTACTTGCCGCACTCATCACGCCGACAACCTTTACGACTATTATCAGGAACAACGAAAACAAAATATTAGAAACAGGTCCGGCGGCGGCGGTAAGAGATATAAACCCTCGCATTGTTACTTTTCTGGTAGCATTACGCGCATCAACCGGGACAGGTTTTGCCCATCCGAAACCCACCAAAAACATAAACAACGCACCAAACGGGTCAATATGAGGAATCGGATTAAGCGTCAGCCGCCCTTGCCTTTCGGCAGTATCGTCTCCGAGCAGTTTTGCCGCAAGTGCGTGTGCTCCCTCATGAATCGGAAAAAGTACAAATATAATCGCGCATATCGAAAAAATCCATATTAAAAAGTCAATACGGCTCATCGAACCAAACAAAAAATTAGTAATCATTTTACCCTTGTCCTTTCTGCACAAAAGTGCTATATTCTGATTCTTTTAAAAAATTATACAAATAATCGGTAATGGCTTTTAGCTTGCGTTTATCAACAATAAGGCACATAATCCCGATTATAACCGAAGTAATTGCCGCCGCCGCAAAGGTAAAAATCCCATACAACCCCGTATCCCGCGCTGTTGTAATATAAGGGTTGAGCTTATCTAAAAAAATCAAGGAATAATATAAAACAGCATTAAACAAAAACGCCAACGGCAACGATGCGGCAATCATTATCCACGCAAACCGCTTCATAGCGGTGGAAGCGGTAATTTTCCCTGTAATTTGGCTACCCCCTTCGCCATACTCAAATATTTCCCCGATGAACATAGTATCGCAAAAATCCCTGCCGTAGCTTTGGTAATAATGCAGTACGCACCGATTGTCCTTATATGAATGCAAAAACAAGGTTTTCCCCTTGACTTTAACTTTGTGTGCATCCGATTCAACAGCGTTTTTCCAATTAGTCCGCGCCTCGCTTGAGGAAACAGCACCATCAAGAATTATTTCAGCCGAAAACAGTGACATCATTTACCCATGCCCTTTCTGCACAAATGTGCCGTTGTATGTTTCGTTTTCCGCATTTACGCAGATTTACTTTCACGCTTCTATTCCCTTTCTACACAAATGTGCCGTTGAATGTTGCGTTCTAAAACTTAACCCTTTTTCCGTCAACAAACACAGCCGCAGGAACTTCCAATACATCGTAAAAATTCCCGTTGAACATTACCAAATCCGCGTCCTTACCCGGTTGGAGACTGCCTACTCTGTCCGATATTCCGCAAATCTCTGCCGCCTCTGTTGTAATCGCTCTTAACGCTCCTTGAACATCCAATCCCCCTCTAATTGCCAATCCCGCTGAGAGCGGCAGGTATTGCACGGGGACAACAGGGTGGTCGGTACAAATCGCAAACTTTACTCCTTTTTCGGCGAGAACTCCGGCAGTAGTTATCGAGTGACTCAAAAGCTCCGGCTTACTCCGCTCGCATATCACGGGCCCGATTATCACAGGGATGTTGCTTTTGCTCAATTCCTCGGCGATTAACTCCGAATCTGTTGCATGAACTATAACAAGCTCAAGCTCAAACTCTTCCGCAATTCTGACAGCTGTAAATATATCATCCTCGCGGTGGCAGTGTGCGTGCATTTTTACTTCTCCCCTCAAAAGCGGAATTAACGCCTCGCACTTTATGTCATATTCAGGCAAGTCGGTATCGGGTTCTTTTGAGTGAGCATCAACCGCGCTGAGATACCTTTTCGCCTTATACAATTGCTCTCGGATAATGGCGGCAATCGCCATTCTTGTAACGGGAGATTCGCTTCTTTCCCGATAAGCCATTTTGGGGTTCTCGCCGAATGCGAATTTTACCGCCGCGGGAAACTTTATGATTCTGTCGTCAATCCGTCGGCTGCCCATTGTTTTCATTGCGGCAAAAGTCCCCCCTATGGGATTCGCGCTACCCGGACCGCACACGACTGTCGTAATACCTGCGTGTGCCGCTTCGGTAAAGCATTGGTCGGTCGGGTTCACCATGTCGACTGCCCGTAAGTGCGGAGTAGACGGGTCGGTGGATTCGTTTCCGTCATCGCCTTCAAACCCTTCCGCATTTCCCCAAACCCCTACATGACTGTGTCCGTCGATAAATCCGGGGTAAAGAAGCCCGCCGTTGCCGTTTAAATCGTCATCGGTAATACCGGGACAGTCCCCCATATTGCCAATACGCAGGATTTTCTCGTCAAACTCAATAAATCCGTTTTCATATACAGTATTGGCTTTATCAAGCGTATAAATTCTCACATTATATACAATCATATTTTTACCCTTCCCTTTTATGCGCAAATGCACTGATGAAACCTTCATTTTTCGCATTTAAGCAGACTTATTTTTAAGCTTTTACCCTTCCCTTTTATGCGCAAATGCACTGATGAAACCTTCATTTTTCGCATTTAAGCAGACTTATTTTTAAGCTTTTACCCTTCCCTTTTATGCGCAAATGCACTGATGAAATCTTCATTTTCCGCATTTAAGCAGACTTATTTTTAAGCTTTTACCCTTCCCTTTTATGCCCAAATGC
>Ga0099364_10011935_pt1 | contig 11783 bp, 9 predicted proteins | sample TergutTh196P3_FD_73070 | JGI IMG/M metagenome (GOLD analysis project Ga0099364, IMG submission 73070) | Microcerotermes parvus P3 segment gut microbial communities from Pointe-Noire, Republic of the Congo - Th196 P3 | ecosystem: Host-associated > Arthropoda: Insects > Digestive system > Gut ...
TTTGTATTTATAACCGGCGTAACGAAGTTCTCGCATGTAAGCGTATTTTCAGACTTAAATCATCTTGTTGATTTAACTCTTGACCCTGAATATGCCGATATTTGTGGAATTACGCAAGAAGAGCTAGAAGAGAACTTTGAGTTTAAAATAACAGAAGTTCTACAAGATAAAGGTAAACCTCGTGAAGCGTATTTTGAAGAATTGCGCCGTTTCTACAATGGATACAGGTTTTCCAAAAAGAATATCAAAGTATACAATACCTTTGGTCTGCTAAAACATTTCAATAGCAAAGGCGATTTTCAGACATACTGGTATGAAAGCGGCACGCCTACCTTTTTGCTCAAACTTATAGCCAATCAGAAGATAAATATTCTTGACTTGAATAATTTGTTGGTCAGTTATTCCGATTTCAGCAAATACGATATTGAAACCATGAAGGCGGTGCCATTACTCTACCAGAGCGGCTATCTGACCATATCTGATTACGATTCTGAAGCGAATGTGTTTTATCTTGACTATCCCAATGAAGAGGTGCGTTCATGTTTTGCCCAGTCGCTGCTTGAGCATTATGCGCAGACTTCGGAAGATCGTTTTCGGGCATTGTGTACCCGTTTGCCTGTTGCGTTATTAAAAGGCGATATTGACACGGCGATGAATACGCTGCAATCGTTTTTTGCTTCTATACCTTACGATATCATAAAGGAAAAGGAGAACTATTATCAGACGGCAATACATTTAATCTTTACCATGCTTGGATTGAACAGTAAACCAGAAGTTCGTATATCAGACGGTCGAATAGATACTTTAGTTGAAACGAAAAACAATGTATACTGTTTTGAGTTTAAACTGACAGGAACAGCTGACGAAGCGCTGGCGCAGATAGACACAAAAGATTATATGTTGCCATGGAAAGGTAGCGGTAAAAAACTGTTCAAAATAGGCGTTGCTATCGACAAAAAGAAACGTAATATTGGCGAGTGGAAAATTAAAAATTAAAAACAAATTATTACTTTTGCTTTTTTTTTAACTTTTAAGTAAATGAATTGTGTCAAAATATCAGCGGTAATAATAACCCTCAATGAAGAGAAGAATATACAGGAATGTATTGATTCGGTTAAGGAAGTGGCAGATGAAATCCTTGTGGTCGATTCGTTTTCGACTGATAGAACAGAGGAAATTTGCAAAAATAACGGCGTGAAATTTTTACAAAACAGGTGGGAAGGATATGGAAGACAGAAAAACTGGGCAAACACTCAAGCCTCTTATGACTATATTCTCTCAATAGATGCGGACGAACGGCTTTCTGACAAATTGAAGAAAGCGATCTTAAGCATCAAAAAAGAATGGAAATATGATGTATATTCGTTCAACAGATTGACATATTTTTACGGACGAAAAATAAAATACGGTTTCTATCCCGACCGTCAATTGAGGCTTTTCGACAGAAGAAAAACGAAATGGAACGAAATCATGGTTCACGAAAAAATCATAATCAACAAAGGCGTCAAACATAAAAGTATCAAAAAAGACATCATTCATATTTCCCAAAAAAACATTCATGAACATATTAATACAATAAACAATTATTCAACTCTTTCGGCGCAGAATAGTTTCAATTTTAGAAAAAAACCAAGTGTTTTCAGGTTGATATTCAGCCCGCCTTTTTCATTTGTAAAGAACTATATCTTTAAGTTGGGGTTTTTGGACGGCATTTTCGGATTTATTTTTTGCTTAAATATATCGCACAGTAGATTTCTCAAATATGCTAAACGAATTGAACTATATAAAGGCGAAAAAACTTTAAAAAACATTAAAATAGGAGTAATCATTTCAGCATACAATCAGCCCGAATGGCTGAAAAAAACCTTATGGGGTTATTGTTTTCAATCAAGACCGGCTGACGAAATTATCATTGCCGACGACGGTTCGCGTGAAGAGACGCGGCTGGTTATTGAAAGTTTTAAAGACAAACTGCCTATTAAGCATATATGGCACGAAGATAACGGCTTCAGGAAGTCGGAGATTCTGAATAAGGCTTTAGTTGCTTCTACTGCCGATTATCTTATCTTTTCAGACCAAGATTGTCTTCCCCGCGCCGATTTTATCGAAAAACACAAGCGCTACGCTAAAAAAGGATATTTCTTGTCGGGCGGAGCTTTATTAATCCCTATGAAGGTAAGTCAAAAAATAGAACGGGACGATATCGAATCTGGAAGGGCTTTTAGCCTGAAATGGTTTAGACAACTTAATATGCCGATTAATTTCAAATGTACAAAATTAATAAAAAACAGATACTTTTGCTATATTATGAATAACATTACGCCGGCAAAGGCTACATGGAATGGTGGTAATGCATCGGGCTGGCGAACAGATTTGCTGCATGTAAACGGTTTTAACGAAGAAATGCAGTATGGCGGGCAAGACCGAGAATTTGGAGAACGATTGTTCAATCTGGGAATCAAATCTAAACAAATCCGTTATTCAGCCATTCTTCTGCATTTAGACCATCCGCGCCCGTACAAAAATAAGGAAACTATAACAAAAAATCTGACTATCAGAAAAAATACAAGAAAAAACAAGATTATAAAAACGTCAAACGGTATAGAAAAACTAATAAATACTCGATGACTTATAAAAAACCGAAAATAGTATTCTATATCGAAAATTTTATAAGATATTTTTATCCAAAGGCGCTATGCAGACTGCGGATAAACAGTATTTTATCGAACATTGAAAAACGAAAAGACTACGATTATATTTTAGACAGGGTGAATTATTATAATAAAATGAACGAATCATTTACACTTGGCAATGAAGGCGTCAAGATAAAGGACTTTAGGTATTTCACAAAAGTGAAGAAACTTAGCGCCTACTTTTTTGATACTTACGAATACATCCGTTTTTTCCCTGTAACGAATATGTTTGCTTTCATTTTTTCAGATTTGACTTATGTTCCTTCGGTTCCTTCAATTGTAAAAAGTCGTCCTGTAGCAGGCGATAACAGAAATTCCGTTATCCTGAAATTAAACAAAATACGTCATTATGTATTTGTAAAAGACAAAAAAACGTTTATCGAAAAGGACAATAAAATAATATTCTATGCCCATTTGATAAACAAGCCTCACAGGATTGATTTTATGAAAAAATATTTTGGTCATCCGCAGTGCATCTGCGGAAGCATAAAAAATCACGAATCTTTGCCAAAAGATTGGTTTGTAAAGAAAATAAGCATAAAAAAACATTTGACCCATAAATTCGTACTTGCCTTAGAAGGAAATGATGTGGCAACGAATCTGAAATGGATAATGTCGTCAAACAGTCTTGCCGTAACGCCCGAACTAAAGTATGAAACATGGTTTATGGAAGGACGCCTCATTCCCGATTTTCATTATGTCCGAATAAAGGCTGATTATTCCGATTTGTGCGAGCGTATGAATTATTACATTGAAAATCCAACAGAAGCCGAAAAAATAATCAAAAATGCAAATGAATACGTTGCCCAGTTCAAAAATAAAAAACGCGAAAAAATCATTTCAGTTTTGGTTTTACAGAAATATTTCCAATTTTTGATAGGGTAGATATTCGAAACGTATGCTATTAAGGGTACCTTCAAAAAATAGGTTCTACGACTTTTTGTGTGAAAGAGTTATAATGATTTTGAACACATAAAACGGCAATCCGTTAGGATTGCATCTCTCGGTAGAATAATTATATACGGCGATTTGCCTCTGCAATCCGTTAGGATTGCATCTTTAAAAAAAGCCGACGCGTAAAATCTCAGAAATCCTGACGTGGCGCAAACTAAATTGTCGCGATTTTAGGACACAGGTAACATGAATAATGCTTATTTTCAATTATTAACCGAAATACCCACATCATATATTCTCAAATAATGGGACATTTTTATTCTGCCTACTGTCTTCTGAACTTGTTGATTTTCAATATACGCGTCAGGAGTTCTGAATCTATAATCATTGAGAGATGCAATCCTACCGGATTGCTACGCGATGTGGGACTATATCGTTTCTACCGAGAGATGCAATCCTACGGATTGCCACAGTTTCCACACAAAAAGTCGTAGAACCATTTTTTTAAAATAAAATTCACATTATTTGTCTCCTTACAGAGACCTTGCTATCGCGACATTAAAATTATGCCTGTTGTGTTCGGAAATGCCTGATTTATGTGGGATGGGTCAGGAGTTCTGAATTTACTACCCTTATTAATCAACTAAAAATAAGGAAATAAGGGATAAACATGGCGTATCGCGCTGGTTACTAAGGGAACTTTGGAAAATAAGGGTTTTATAAATAGAACGAACATTTTTTTTTAACGACGCCACATTTTTGACGTCCCGCCCTTCGCCCTTGCGGCTTTCCGGCTTTTATCCGAATATTCGACTGTCCAACAAAGGTCTTTCGCCGGTTATTGCTCGATTATAACACTCCTGTATCGGACTTGGTACGGACATGGTACGGACTTGGTCTGAAGATGGTACGGAATTTTTACAAAATTAACATATTCTCAAATAGATATGTGTAAATTTTGAAAATTATGGAATTATGTAAATAACTGCTTATTAGTCCATTCCGTATCTTTTATGAATAATCCATGTTAAATTTATTAATTCTTATCTTTGTTGTTTTTTTCACAAAAAATATTCAAAAAAATACATGAAAATCTGTCCAATCTGTGTATCCTCTAAATCTATTCCTGTAGAGACGGGGCGCGCCCCGTCTCTACCAACATCCAAAAAAGAACTCGCCGCGCGCGGCTGGAGCGAGTTAGACGTGATACTCTTCACCGGCGACGCCTACGTAGACCATCCCGCCTTCGGCGCAGCAGTGATAGGACGCGCGCTGGAAGCCGACGGATTGCGCGTAGCCATTGTGCCGCAACCAAACTGGCGCGACGACCTGCGCGATTTCAAAAAACTCGGCGCACCGCGTCTATTCTTCGGCGTCTCCGCCGGATGCATGGACAGCATGATGAACCATTACACCGCCAACAAACGCCTGCGAAGCGATGACGCTTACACGGCAGGCAACGCAGCAGGCGCAAGACCGGACTACGCCGTAACGGTATACTCGCAAATACTGAAAAAACTATATCCCCAAACGCCTGTAATAATAGGCGGAATAGAAGCATCGCTACGCCGATTGACGCATTACGACTACTGGAGCGACGCGCTAAAACCAAGCATACTGCTCGAAAGCCAAGCCGATATGTTAGTCTACGGAATGGGAGAACACGTGATACGAAAAATAGCAAAACGATTGAACGAAGGCGAAAAAATAGACCAACTGACCGACATCCCGCAAACAGCGTTTTTGATTGACAATATTCAATATTCAATCGACAATATTCAATTTTTAAATTCTTACGAAGATTGTTTGAAAGACAAGCGAAAATTTGCTGAAAATTTTTGTACAATAGAAACCGAATCAAACAAAATGCACGCCGCGCGCCTGATAGAACCGACAGGCGATAAATATACCATAGTGAACCCGCCCGAATACAAACTCGACGAAAACGACGCCGACCTCGCATTTGACCTGCCATACACGCGACTGCCACACCCGCGATACAAAAATAAAACGATACCAGCCTTCGAGATGATTAAATTCTCTGTGAACATCCATCGCGGATGCTTCGGTGGATGCAGTTTCTGCACTATAGCGGCGCATCAAGGGAAATTTATTACAAACCGCTCCGAGCGCTCCATAATAAACGAGGTAACGAAAATAGTGCAAATGCCCGACTTCAAAGGCTACCTCACCGACCTGGGCGGTCCCTCGGCAAACATGTACCGCATGAAAGGACGCAACGACGCCCTCTGCCGCAAATGCAGCCGATACTCGTGCATATACCCGCGAATATGCCAAAACCTCGATAACAGCCACTCGCATCTGCTGGAACTGTACAAAAAACTGCGAAACATGCAAGGCATAAAAAAAATATTCATCGGCAGCGGCATCCGCTACGACCTGTTTATCGATGCAAACGGTTTCCTAAGCCCACAACACGAGCGCTATTTCAACGAACTGCTGCAACATCACGTTTCGGGAAGACTCAAGGTAGCCCCCGAACACAGCCAGCCACAAACGCTGAAGGCAATGCGAAAACCCGATTTCGCTATTTTCTTGAAGTTGAAAGAAGAATTCGACCAAATAAACCGAACCAAAAACCTGCGGCAACAACTCGTACCCTATCTCATATCAAGTCATCCGGGCTGCACCCAAGCCGACATGCAACAACTAATGCGCATCATGCAACAAAAACGCATCGCCCCGCCCGAACAGACGCAAGACTTCACGCCGACGCCGATGACGCTGTCGTCTGTAATGTTCTATTGCGGATTTGACCCGTATACAGGGGAAAAAATGTACGTGGCGCGGGGAAAGGAGGAGAAGATGAGGCAACGGGGGTGTTTGTGCGGAAAACGCCCCGACTAATGCCTAAAAACAACTTTGCTCAAATAAAATGCCGGCAATAAATCACCGGCTAAACGTGGTCCTAGGGCCGACCCTAAGTCCGTGAACGATTCGGGATTTGAACCCGGTTAATGCCTCAAACAAAGTCGCTCAAATTTCGAGGCAAAGTTAATGATAATTTTTGATATGACAATTTTTTTATATTTTATTTTAAAAAATATAATTTATCTTTTATTATGTAATACACATGTTGTATGCGTTTGCTTTGCGAGTTTCTCAAATAAGTGCGATAACTCTCCCGAATCTGACTTTCTGAAAACATACTATCATCGTGGAAGTATAGGACAATAGATTCTGCCCCTTTTTTGCTTGCATCTTTCATGTCTTTTAAAATATTTTCGTTTCCAATTCCTTCTATGCCCTTGATATCAAATATCCATCCATTTAATAATCCGTCGGGTTTTTTATTTCTCGGATTGTTTTCATCCTTCTTTTCCGAAAAAAGTTCAACTCTCATCCCGTATTTAGCCAAAACGCCAGAACTGCGCTTTTCGTAATCCCCGCGCGCAATACCAAATTTGCCTATCGTCGGGTCGAAATTATGTTCCCTATGGTACGCCACAAACCCGCCGGTTTGTTCGTCAAATCCGCTTATGTGCAATTCGGGAAATCCGTCTTTTATCCAATCATCGCTGTCATATAAATCAAATTTTGCTTTCGATGATTTTATATATTCTGCTCTATCTGTCAAACTTTATCCTATCTAAAAATTTTGCAAAATTACTATTTTTATCGAAAGTAATAGGAAAAAATGAAACAATGGGAGTATTTATGTTGAGGGTAGATATGGAACGTGCTATGGCTATTGCCTAAAAAAGTCGCGCTACTATAAAATAACGGCACAAAGCATACAAAATATTTTTCAAATGAAAAAAATCACTTTTTTTATGCTTAAAACGCAGCAATTTTCCTAATTTCGTTGAATCTATTGATTATTTTACTGCTCCTTCTTGCAACCTGCATATTGTAATCAGTTTGCATACGTATCAGCATATTTGCCTCGATGCCCAATGCGGCTTCAATAAGTATGGCGAGTTCGGCGCTAACAGGACGTTTGCAATTCAGTATTTCATTGAGTACAGAATAACAAATCCCTATCTCGGCAGAAAACTTTCGTTGCGATATTCCCCGATATTCGATTTCTTCCTTCAACAACTCACCCGGATGAACGGGCTCATACGGCGTTAGATTGTTTGCTATCATGCGTGGATCAACTCCTTGTAATGTTATCATGTCGTCTTTATTTGTAATGATTTGACAATTCCTTTATGGTGCATACGGTTACAATTGGCTCAACGCCTTCGGTTGTTACCGTGAACTCAATACGATATTGCAAATTAACGCGAATGGATGAAATACCCGCCTTGTCGCCTTCCAATACTTCGTAATTAAGTGACTTTACACTGTATAAAGACTCAATGTTACTTGCCGTTTCAAGCGATTTTATACATTTGATATACTTACGCACAATTTCAGGCTGAAAACGGTGTTTTTTGTCCGTTGTCTTGCCTGTTTCGTACATTTCGCTCAAATATTTTTTCTCGAACTTGACAACCATATTGAATCTATTTTAATGGCGCAAAGATAATAATTGATTTTGTAAGTTAGCAAAAAATCGAATGTTTTTTATCAAAAATCACAAAAAAAAAGAACGCTCCTTTATTTTCTTGTCGGCGCATACTTTTTAAAGGTCGGCGCATACTTTTTATGCGTCGGCGAGTATTTTTTGCGCGTCGAGAGTATTTTTCAACATTTGGGGAAAACAAAAAAAGGAATAAAAAATTTCAAAAAAAAAATAAAAATGTAAAAATAGTCTGTTATCTTTGCAATTCTAAAATTTAAATAAAAATAGAAAAGTAGAAAATGGAAAAATTCATAACATTATCAGGACAAAATCATTTTTCAGATGATATTTCAGAAAAGCAAATAGGCGAAGAGATAGAAGTTTTTGGCATGGTGCATAACGCCCGTATTACAAAATGGGGAGGGTTCATAATTCTTAGAAAAGCGAGGGGGTTGCTCCAAACGGTTTTTCAAAACGATAGTTCCGAAGTTTTTGATGAAACAGGAAATCGTATTAAAATCAATGAACTGTCGCGCGAGTCTGCCGTTCAAATCAAAGGCGTGGTAAATGGCGCAAGCATAAAAGACGTTTCGGTTTTTTATAAAACCGTTGAAATTACAGTCAAAAGCATAAAAGTATTGTCAAAACCAAAGACTGCGAATTTGATAGACGTCAATTCTTTGAACTTCGACAGCGAGGCTAACTTTACTTTTAAGTTAGACAATCGTCAAATTACTTTAAGAAACCCAAGAGATATGGCGATTTTTAAAGTAAGCGCCATGATAAGCAAAGCGTTTGTAGATTATTTCAGTTCGCAGAACTTCACGCAAATATTCAGCCCTAAAATTGTTTCGGAAGGCGCTGAAGGCGGCACAAATGTCTTTGCATTAGATTATTTTGGCAAAAATGCCTATTTAGCGCAATCGCCACAGTTTTACAAACAAATATGCGTAGGCGTGTTCGAGCGCGTTTTTGAAATTGCGCCTGCATACAGAGCGGAAAAACACAGCACATCGCGACATCTGAACGAGTATATTTCAATTGATTTTGAAATGGGCTTTATCAAAGACCATACGGACGTTATGAAGTTTGAAGCCGAAACGTTGCGGTATGTCTTGAACGAAGTACAAGACAAATGCAGACACGAACTGACGGCGCTGAATGTAACCTTACCGAAAATGCCCGACAATATTCCCGTGTACAGACTGTCGGAAGTTCACGAAGTATTACATGCAAATTATGCCGACCGACTGACGCAAGACCATCGCGGAGAACCCGACCTTGCTCCCGAAGAAGAAGTCTTAATATGCGACTATACGTTAAAAACTTTTGATTCGGACTTTGTCTTTGTTACACATTTTCCAAGCAATCACCGCGCATTTTACTCTATGGACGACCCCAACGACCCTGAACTGACACTGTCATTCGACCTGCTAATGCGAGGAAAGGAGATTACTTCGGGCAGTCAACGTATTCATGATGACAGTCAATACAGAGAAAAAATGATAAAACGCGGTATGAATCCCGACAATTTCAAATTCTATTTAGAAACGTTCAAAAACGGAATGCCGCCGCACGGAGGCTTAGCCATCGGTTTAGAACGTCTTACGGCAGGTTTTCTAAACATTCAAAATGTGAAGGAAGCGAGTTTATTCCCTCGCGACTGCAATCGTATCGCTCCTTAATAAAAAAGAGAAATCAGCCGACGCGTCTAATTCTTGAGGTTCTATTCCTTTCTTGAATATGCGCGTCGGCTTTTTGCCTATCAGCGCAAGTTGATTGTTTTCCAACCAAAACATCGAACCTTCGCGCAATCCTGCAACGTATACGTCGGGATTTATTTCTATAAACTCGCGTATACGGTCTTCGCGTGTTTCGCCTGCATGTCCTTCGGGATTTGCGTCCAAATAGTGCGGATTGATTTGGAAGGGAACTAATCCGAGCGTATCGAAACATACAGGATCGATAATAGGCATATCGTTAGTAGTGCGCAAGGTTGGACAAGCCACGTTGCTGCCGGCGCTCCAGCCCACAAAAGGCGTTCCGTTCAATACTTTCTTACGGATAGCGTCAATCAATTTGTTGTAGTGCAGCATCTGCACCAACTTCCATGTGTTGCCGCCGCCAATAACAATCGCTTCAGCATCTTCTACCGCTTTTACGGGACAGTCAAAACGATGAATACCCGTTACATGATGCCCGATTTCAGAAAAACGAGCCTCTACTTTCTTTTCGTAATCGTCATACGAAAACATAATGCCTGCGTAAGGCACAAACAATGCGTTTACCGGCTTGTCGCCCAAAAAACTCTTGATTTGCCACTTCGGATAGTCAAGATACGCCTCGCCTGCATTGGTCGAATTACTTATTAATAATAACTTCATAAGATTTAATATTTAAAAATTATTTGCTGTATACGCTCTCCATTTACGAATCACCTCTGCCATATCTTGCGGCAAATCTGTTTCAAATCGCATCCGTTTACCTCTTTCTGCGGGATGGTCAAACGCTAACAGACGCGCATGTAATGCCTGACGCGGAAGTATTTCAAAACAGTTGTTCACAAACTGTTTGTATTTGGCAAAAGTGGTTCCGCGCAATATCTGGTCGCCGCCATAGCGACTGTCGTTGAAAAGCGGATGCCCTGTATATCTAAAATGAACTCTTATCTGGTGCGTGCGCCCTGTTTCCAACTGACATTCCACCAAACTGACATACCCAAAACGCTCTACGACGCGATAGTGCGTTACGGCATGTTTGCCGTCCGAACCATCGGCAAATACCCACATCTGCATCCTGTCTTTAGGATTGCGACCTATATTTCCGGCGATTGTACCCGCATCGTCGGCAATATTGCCCCAGACTAACGCCAAATACTTGCGCTCGACGGTATGCTCGAAAAATTGACGCGCAAGATGGTTCAGCGCATGTTCCGTCTTGGCTACAACGATAATCCCCGAAGTATCCTTATCAATACGATGAACTAATCCGGGACGCATATCGCCGCCCTTGAACATCGGCAAATCAAGCAAATGATAACTGAGCGCGTTTACAAGCGTGCCGGTATAGTTGCCAAGACCGGGATGAACCACCATACCGGCTTTCTTGTTAATAACAATCAACTCGTCGTCTTCATAGACAATCTCAATAGGAATATCCTGCGGAATGATAGTCAACTCGTACTTTGGATATGCCAAAACAACCGAAATATCGTCTAAAGGCTTCACTTTATAGTTAGACTTTACGCTATGCATATTTACCCGTATGGAACCCGCCTCGGCTGCGGCTTGCACCTTAGTGCGCGATATGCCTTCTATTTTTTGAGTCAAATACTTATCAATACGAACAGGCGTCTGTCTCTTATCGACCACCCAATGGTGATGCTCGTAGAGTTCGGCGTCTGCGTCATGCAAATCGGCGTCGGATAAATCTTTACAGTTAAATTTATTGCTCATTTTTGATCTGATATATTTTCGGCAAAGAAACGATTTTTTTTTTTCCTGTCAAAGTAAAATGTCATATTGGTTTATCAGCAGCGAAGTCCCGCAGGGACGATACTTTATTAACCGTAGATTTTAATCTACGGAAAAGGAGTGTTACGGACTGCTCCCAAGTCCCGCAGGGACGACACTTTATTAACCGTAGATTTTAATCTACGGAAAAGGAGTGTTACGGACTGCTCCCAAGTCCCGCAGGGACGATACTTTATTAACCGTAGATTTTAA
>Ga0099364_10011936_pt1 | contig 11781 bp, 8 predicted proteins | sample TergutTh196P3_FD_73070 | JGI IMG/M metagenome (GOLD analysis project Ga0099364, IMG submission 73070) | Microcerotermes parvus P3 segment gut microbial communities from Pointe-Noire, Republic of the Congo - Th196 P3 | ecosystem: Host-associated > Arthropoda: Insects > Digestive system > Gut ...
TAAAAGTTGATTGCTCCCTCCGTCTCCATAGCAAATATTTTACCGAAAAACGAAGACGCTGTCTTGGTAGTTTCACGATCTTATTGATGTGTCTTTATAATAATTTGAGTAAATATGGAGTAAAAAAACCAAAAGGGTTCAGGAGTAAAACCCCATGAACCCTTGTTGTCACTTGGTGGAGCTGATCGGATTCGAACCGACGGCCTCCTCCGTGCGAGGGAGGCGCGCTCCCAACTGCGCTACAGCCCCAAATCAGACGTGGTTCATTCTATCATGCGATGCGGTCTTGTCAAGGCCGTTTTTTTCTGATAGGGTTTGCCTCGCGTCGGAGGGGAGGGCGGTTTGAATGTCTTTGGGGCCGGAGTTGATATATGCGCAGGCTGCCGATATTTCGCGCGAATTTGCCCATAACAGGGTGCGCCGAGCAAGCGCGGGGGATTTGTGGCTTTCGCTTGCGTTCTCCCGCGACAGGATACTGTTGTTTTCGTGGGATGCCGATTCGTACGGCGTCTGCCGCGCGGCTCCCGAGGAGATCCGCAAACTTGAGAGCGCGTCGGCGTCGCGTCCCCCGGTCTTGGACGCCGTGAGGTCGCACATTGTCGGGGCTGACCTGCATGACGTCACGCAGATAAACCGTGACAGGGTTATAAAATTGGAATTTCGCCGTGAGATAGGGGCCGGATTTTTTCAGGTGCGCCGGTTGTTATTCGAAGCGTGCGGCCGTTATAGCAATATCCTCGTTCTTGACGAGGAAGACGTGATTGTGGAGACGGCGAAACACATCTCGCCTGAGGAAAACAGGCACAGATTTATATTGCCCGGCAGCTTGTACGTCACGCCTTCGCTGATAGGGGATCTGTCATTTGATGACCTCGACCTCTCTTGTGATATTGACATATCCCTTCTCGGCATGATACGCGGAATCGGAAAGCCGCTGATCGACGCGATGCAGACGATGCGGAGTTCCGACGTCCATTCGCTCTTTGCCTGCCTTAAAAATTCCGATAATTTTTGCTATCAGATATTTACTTCGGGAAACTATGTCACTCTGGCGGATAAACCATTACCTAGAGCTCACGTTTTGGGTGTTAGCGACTCACTGTCGGCAGCGCGCCCTGTAGTAATCCTCCCGCTTATCGGCCGCAAGACCGCCGTCTGCCGAAAAAAAATCGCATCGGCGTTGAAATCGAGGGAAAGGGCGAACGAAAAGAAAATTCGCGAGTACGAAACGCTGGCCTCCGGTTGGGGTGAAATTGAGCGTTTGAGGTCTGAGGGACGGCTGATACTGGAAAACACGAAGATGATACCGGCTCGCGCATCGCGCGCTGTGCTCACCGAATGGACGCCGGATGGTCCGGTAGAGCGGGAAATATCCCTCGACCCGGAGCGCAACGCTTCCGGCAATGCCGAGTCGCGATTCGCCAAGTACAGGAGAAAGAAGGCGGCGTTGGAATCGGCTGCCGCTATTTTGCCGAAACTATACGAGAAACGCGACGAACTTCGCGAACAGCGCGTTTTGCTTGACTGTAACAATGATTGGAACACTCTCGCCATGATGCTGTCCGAGCTCGAAAAACCGAAAGGCGGCCGCAAGTTACCGGGAAAATCAAAGGGTACTCCTGGGAGTGTCGCGCCGCATAAGAGGGTGGAATTTAAAGACAAGGAAGCCGTTATACTATTCGGACTGTCGGCGAGAGGCAACCGGTATGTCACGTTTAAATTCGCGAAGGCTGACGACCTATGGTTGCACGCGCAGAACATGCCAGGCGCTCATGTTATTCTGCGTTTCGCATCGAAGCCCGGCGCGGAGGCGCTGTCCGGGATGGTCAAAATGGCCGCGTCCTGCGCCGCGTTCTACAGCGGAGGCCGCGACTCGGGAAACGTCAGGGTTGACTATACCGAGCGAAGACATGTCCGCGCGATTCAGGGCGAGGGGGCAGCGAATGTCACCTACAAGGAATTTAGAACCGTAACCGCGGATCCGTCCCTCTGGAGCGAGTTCGAAGCGCAACGAGACAGCTTTTCAGGTCTTGCGGAATAAAACTTCTGAAACAAACCCTCTCGCCGGTCCTCGGATGGATGAATGACAATTTCCACGAATGAAGGAACACACGTGAGTCCTCAAACGGAGTTTCGCGTGACGGGGCGTACAGGACGTCACCAACCAGAGGACAGCCGACGGACTTCATGTGTACCCGTATCTGGTGTGTGCGGCCGGTGTGTATTACGCATTTGCCCAGACTGAATTCCGAATCGTCCCATAAGATCTCATAGTCCGTGACGGCATTCCTGCCGTCCTCCCTCAACGTCATTTTTTTACCATCGGAGGCGCGTCCTATCGGCGCGTCGATTCGGGCATGTCTGTCCTTTGGTATCCCGTGGCAGAGAAAGATATAGGTTTTTTTAACGGTCCGGGATTTGAATTGAGCGTACAATTTCTCCATAGCTAATCCGTTCCTCGCCACGACCATCAATCCGGATGTCGTTGCGTCCAGCCTGTGGACTATCCCGGGGCGAATTACGCCCTTTATCTCCCCGAATTTCGGGAAACGATAGAGCAGGCCGTGGACCAGCGTGCCGTGATAATGCCCCGGAGCCGGATGCGCCACCAACCCGGCGGGTTTATCGACAACGATTATATCGTCATCGGAGTGGACAACCCCGAATGGCACATCCTCGGGTTCGAGTTCCAAAGTCTCGGGCGGGGGGAGGTTTATCGTGTAAATATCTCCCTGCGCGACCTTGACGGAGGGTTTTATCCTTACTTCGCGCTCCGGTGTGACCAGGCCGTTCTTTATGATGAATTGCGCGTGGTTTCTACTTATGCCAAGTTCACGCGATATGGCGTAATCCAACCTGTGCCCGTCGTATTCACTGGGCGCCGTCATCACATATGGAACGGAGGCAGGGGCATCCGCCCTTGCCTCCGTGAAATCGCTTATGTATTCCAAATCGTTATCTTCCCATGTGGGCGAGGACGTCGGCACAGCGATCGCAAACCTCTCTGTCCGCCACTTCATGCCGGTGTTTCCAGCACCTCGGGCATTTATCGTGTTTGTTTTTACTCACTCCCACGGTAACTCCGGTTAGCGCGTCCTCGTATACCACATCGGCATCTTGTTTGTCCGCGGTTTTTTGGAAACTTGACACGATTGCTACAGTCTCCCATTCGCCGTCCGATATGACGTCCAAGTCGGCGTACTCGCCGCCCAACACCGCCCAGACCGCCGCATCGAGAGCGTGTCCGATTACCCCCTGCGAACGGGCGGACTCAAGCGCGCGCAGTATCGCGCCGCGCACCTCAATGACCCTGTCCCATCTCGCCTCGGCATCGCGATCCAGACCATCCCGCGACGCCTTTGGCCAATCGGACAGGTGGACGCTTTCCGGCAAAGCAGAGTCTATTTTTCGCATCTCCGTCCAGATTTCTTCTGCCGTGAAGCAAAGTATCGGCGCTATCATCGACGTGAGCGCGGACAGGACTTCCCACATCACGGAACGGGCGCACCTGCGGGCGTGATTGTCCACTTTGTCGGCGTAGAGCTTTTCCTTGGATATGTCGATATAAAAGGCCGAAAGCTCGTTGTCACAGAATTGGTGTATTTTGAACATGGGCAGATGGAATTCATACGCGTCGAAGCTCGACGTTGAGTTCTCGATCAGGTTGGCGAGCTTCAGCAGTACGTACTGGTCAATCTCCGTCAGTTTGCCGTGCGGCACGCTGTCGCTCTCCGGGTTGAAGCCGGTAAGATTTGCGAGAAGGAAGCGCGCCGTGTTGCGAATCCGCCTGTACGACTCGGCAAGATTCGTGAATATCGCCTGAGAAATGCTTATGTCGTTGCGGTAGTCCGTGGATGCGACCCAGAGGCGCAATATGTCCGCCCCGTATTTTTCGACGACCTCCTGCGGAAATATAGCGTTGCCGAGTGACTTCGACATCTTGCGTCCTCGCTCGTCGACGGTGAAACCGTGCGTTAGGACCATCTTATATGGTGCTCTGCCGCGCGTCGCCACGCTCGTCAGCAACGACGACTGGAACCATCCTCTGTGCTGATCGCTGCCCTCAAGGTACATGCTCGCCGGGTAACTCAGCTCGGGCCACACGCCGGGATTTTCCAGCACGCCGCGATAGCTGCATCCCGAGTCGAACCATACATCCAGGGTGTCATTCTCCCTTGCCAGGTTTTTGCCGCCACACTTCCCGCAAACCGCAAGGCTTCCCAGCAGTTCGTCCGGTGACGCCTCCCACCAGTAATTACTGCCGTGCTCCCTGATTTTATCCGCCACCAATCTGATACGATCGGCAGTCAGCATTACCTCTCCGCAGTCCTTGCAGTAGAACGCGGGGATAGGAACCCCCCATATCCTTTGCCTGCTTATGCACCAATCGGATCTCTCGCGGACCATGTTCGTGATTCTTTCCCTGCCCCACGATGGCACCCATCCGACCTCGCGCTCAATACATTCCAGCGCGCGCTCCCTGAATTTTGATACAGCCACGAACCATTGATCTGTTGCCCGGAATATTACCGGATTCTTGCATCTCCAGCAGTGCGGGTATGAGTGGGTGATCTTCGATCTTCCGAGTAGCCTCCCGCTCTCCGTGAGCGTCTTTATTACGGTATTGCCGCCATCCTCAAGAGACATCCCTCCGACCAGCCCGGTCTCCTTATAAAAGAACCCCTTTGCGTCCACAGGGTTGTAGATATCGAGCCCGTATTTCACGCCGGTCTCAAAGTCATCCACGCCGTGTCCGGGGGCTGTGTGAACGCATCCGGTGCCGGCGTCTAGCGTCACATAATCGCCGAGCGCGAAAAGTATCTCCCGGTCATCGTAAAATGGGTGAATTGCCTTCAAACCTTCCAGCGCGCTCCCCTTTACACGGAGCAGTTCGCGCCCGAATGTGATTCCCGTCGCGTTTGAGGCTTCTTCCTTGAGTCCGGCGGCGATGAGATACACCTTGCTGTCCGCCTCCATGAAGGCGTATTCAAAATTAGGGTGTACGACAATCGCGAGGCTCGCGGGCAGAGTCCAGGGCGTGGTAGTCCAGATAATGGCGTTCACGTCCGCATCCCCGAGTTCAGGGAACCTGTCTCGCGCCGTATTGAATGGATACGACACATATATAGACGGCGACGTCTCGTCATCGTACTCGATCTCGGCCGCCGCGAGCGCGGTCTCGCAGTCGATGCACCAGTATATCGACTTGCGTCCCTTGTAGACGAGGTCACGCTCCACCATCTCAGCCAGTGCGTTTAACTGGGCTGCCTCGTAATCGGGACGCAGACTGAGATACGGTTTACCCCATTCGCCCATCACGCCCAGGCGTCTGAATTCTTCCGTCTGTATTTTCACGAATTTGAGCGCGTGTTCCGTGCATCTGCTCCGCAGTTCCACAGGGGAAATTTGCTCGGCTCTGATCCCGGCATCCCGTAAAACCTTGTGCTCGATTGGCATACCATGAGTGTCGAAACCGGGGACGTATGGCGCGTAGTATCCGCGCAGCCATTTATAACGCAGTATCATATCTTTCAAAATTTTGTTGAGAGCGGTCCCTATATGTATATTCGAGTTGGCGAAAGGAGGCCCGTCGTGCAGAATGAAGCGCTCGCGCGACGCCCTGCTGTCCCTCAGTTTGCCGTAAATATCGGACTTTTCCCATGATTCTATGAAACCGGGTTCGCGCGACGAGAGATTGGCGCGCATGGGGAAATCGGTCTTTGGCAGAAACAGGGTGTCTTTGTAATCGTTTGATTTTTTTCCCGAACTCATTTCGTGAACCTCCTGCAAAGTGTTACTTTGTGCCCAATCAGGAATGATAACATTTAATCCCGTTTAATGCTAGAATGTGGGTGGGAAGTGCTTCATCCAGTCGCTGTCGGCTCACCGATGGAGGAAAGTCCGGGCTCCGCAGGGCAGGGTGCAGGAGAAATTCCTGTGGGTGCGAACCTAAGGAAAGTGCCACAGAAAACAAACCGCCGTCAGTACGGCAAGGGTGAAAAGGCGAGGTAAGAGCTCACCGGACGCGCGGCGACGCGCGTGCCTGGCAAACCCCACCCGGAGCAAGATCGAATAGGGGAGTATGACGCGGCCCGCCGACTCCCGGGTACGATCGCTCAGATAAATGACTGGACACGACAAAACCCGGCTTACGAAACGCTTCCCACACATGGGGGAGAACGCGGCAAAATGCGATCTTCCCCATTATTTATCAAGCCTATTATTTGTGCCTTGACTAAGCTCCGGCATTTATATTAGGATACTTGTGTTGCGTGTCCGTAGCTCAGCCGGATAGAGTGTCGGCCTCCGGAGCCGAAGGTCCCGGGTTCGAATCCCGGCGGGCACGCCAGTAATAAGCGCACTTAAATTAAGAATGGAGGTCTATAAATGTCGAGATTTGATACGTATTTTCTTATGAACTCGGATGACATAATCGAGTACGTCAAAGAAAAGCTCGATATGTTTGAAAAAGACGCGAAACTTGACGTAAAAGAAATAGGTGACGGCAATTTAAATTACGTCTACAGGGTTTGGGACGAAAAATCGGGTAAATCCGTCATTGTCAAGCACGCCGGAATTGAGCTGCGCATTTCTAAAGAATTTAAAATTTCAACGGATAGAAACAGGATCGAGTCGGAAATACTGATGCTTGTTGACAAACTTGCGCCGGGCCTTGTTCCTAAGATTTATATGTACGATACGACTATGTGCGCTTGCTGCATGGAAGACCTGACGGGTTACGAATTAATGCGCTACGCGCTTATGAGAGGCGAAACCTTCCCACTCTTCGCGGACGACATTACGACATACATGGTAAACACTCTGCTTTTGACAACAGACGTAGTAATGGAACATAAGGAGAAAAAGGCGCTCGTCAAAAATTATATTAACCCCGAGCTCTGCGAGATTACGGAGGATTTGGTTTATACGGAACCCTATGCCGACCTGCGCAACAGGAACCATGTTTTCCCTCCGATAGCGGACTTCGTGCAAAAAGAGCTTTACGACGACCAGGAGTTGAAACTTGAGGTAGCCAAGCTTAAATTCGATTTCTTAAATAACGCGCAAGCGCTTCTGCACGGTGATTTACACACCGGATCCATCTTCATAAAAAAAGATTCCACGATAATCTTCGACCCAGAGTTCGCGTTTTACGGGCCGATAGGCTACGATGTGGGAAACGTGATAGCGAACCTGTTTTTTGCTTGGTGCCGCTCGGACGCGGAATTCGAGCCCGAGAAGAAGGAATCCTTCTGCGAGTGGATACACGAAACAGTAATTAAAGTGATTGATATGTTCATTGAGAAGTTCAACGCGAGCTACGACGAGCATGTCACAGAATACATGGCGAAGACGCCGGGTTTCAAGGAGCATTATTTGGACGGCATACTTGCCGATACGTCGGCTGTAACAGGACTCGAACTCAACAGAAGGATAGTCGGGATTGCGAACGTTAAAGACATTACAACGATTTCCGATCAGGGTAAGAGGGCTAGAGCAGAAAAAATCTGCATTACGGCCGCTAAGGATTTCATCAAGAACCGCGCGAATTATAAAACGGGGGAACAGTTCTGGAACTGCTTCATGGCAAACGTTAACAAGTTTTAATGTTTTTGCGGGGTGAAAAGATGAAGAACGCGGTAAAAAAAGAGGTGCTTAAATTTGAAACGGTATTTTTGAGGGACGACGATGTTTTAGTTATTATCGATCAGACCCTTCTGCCGAACGAGGAAAAAAACCTTGAGCTCACAGAGCAAAAAGATATATGGGATGCCATTTACAAGTTGCAGGTGCGTGGCGCCCCGGCTATCGGCGTCGCTGCGGCATTTGCGGCATATCTGGCTTCCAAGGAGATTACCGAGGAGGATTTCAATAGTTTTTATCCCGAGTTCAAAAAAAAGCTCGACTATATAAATTCCTCCAGGCCAACCGCCGTAAATCTCTCCTGGGCGCTTGAGCGGATGGAAAAATGCGCCCTTGTGAACAAAGATAAGCCGCTTGACGAAATAAGGGCGATTTTGCGAAAAGAAGCGATAGAAATAAGAGAAGAGGACATCGCGGTCTGTAGAAAAATCGGAGAATACGGCGCGGAGCTTTTATCGGACGGAATGGGGATACTCACTCACTGTAACGCCGGTGCGCTCGCAACGGTAAAATACGGAACGGCGCTTGCGGGCATATACGTGTCTATGGAAAACGGCGCGACGGATATCAGGGTTTATTGCGATGAAACAAGGCCTCTTTTGCAGGGCGCTAGGCTCTCGGCGTTCGAGCTCGTTTCAGCCGGAGCGGACACCACCGTCATTTGCGATAATATGGCGTCTTCAATCATGAAAAAAGGATTAATCGATATAATTTTCGTCGGTTGCGACAGAGTCGCGGCAAACGGCGACGCCGCCAACAAAATCGGAACGAGCGGTTTGGCGATTATCGCGCGTCATTATGGCCTGCCGTTTTACGTCTGCTGCCCTACGTCCACAATAGACATCGAGACAAAAACGGGAGACGATATACATATCGAACAGAGAAAACCCGAGGAAGTAACTGAAATGTGGTATGAAAGGAGAATGGCTCCAAAGGAAGCGAAAGTCTATAATCCCGCCTTTGACGTGACGGATAACTCTCTCATTACCGGAATCATCACTGAGTTTGGCATACTGCGCCCACCCTATGACGAAGCGATAAAGCGAATAATGGATGAAAAAAACGACCGCCGGTAGTAAACCGACGGTCTTGTTTGCCTCTGCATCGATATCCTCGTATTATACGGTAAAGCTCGTAAGAGTTTTTACCGTTTTTTTTTGTAATTGATTATATAGAATAAGCATTACTGAAATAAGCGTTCGAGACCCGCAGATTCACGGTTCTGCCAATCGTGTAGGTGTTATTCGCAGGAGAGATTAGCGCATTGAGATACGGGATTTGGGGGGCTTAGGATACGCGCATCGGATTTTTTATTTCGCACTTCTTACACCACTTCACTATCGTCGTCCGTAATGCGTTTTTCGCTAATCGGGCGGCGATTCATTATTATCCAGCAGTTCATTTAAATATTTTCGCCTTTTGAAATATGCGATTGTCAGTAAACGGATAAGACCAGATATATCCTTCCGGATCCGACATCGAAGGGAAGTGTGAAGCTGTTTACGCGTGCCTTCACCGTCGGCGACAGCTTAATATTATCCCCTGAGAACAGTTGCGGAGGTGTGATGTCAAGACCTGGCATCTCGGCTAATGTCAAGGCTCGCCCGCTCACCATGTTCGTCATTTCCCCAAGCACGCTCATGGACATGGAATCGTTGGGGTCAGGCTTGACCATCCCGCTTGTGAAAGCCTCGACATAGGAAGCGAAGGAAATTTCGTCGACCATGAGGGCCACCGTACAATGACTCGGCCCGCCTACAATCCCAATAAACGCGGCCGCTTTGCTTCCCGACGTTTTTACCCCGGTTACAATTTCGGGTTTCAAAAAATTTACCGCTACACCTACTCCTTCACTAACGCTGAGAAGAGCAGACACATAAGAATTAACCAATACAGCGGGAAGGGTTGCTTTATTAGCCATTAAAAATTCTCCCCTACTACCTTAATTTATACATTATAACACTTGGGTTTACTCTCACGATTATATTATTCTGAGCATTCCGGCAAACCTTTATACAAACTGAGTTCAGCGTGAAATGCTCAGAATTAATTTCCAGCAGCTAAATCAGTCCATATAGTTTTGCCAGGGTTTCCTCGTCGACAATCTTCCATTCTTTTGTACGCATAGTTCCAGCAAGTCCGGAGCCAAATACACAACCCTGTCCTTGTGGCCTTTGGATCCAATGACCTTTATTGCTCCGTTACTCAAGTTGACGTCGCCACGCTTTAAGTTGCACGCTTCCGAATTACGAAGCCCACAGCAATAGATCACTCTGAACATCGCGGGGTAGAGTATATGCCGGTATTTTGGGAAGGCAGCAGTCTCAAAACTGTCGCAAACGTGGAAAAACTCAGTCAATTGCTCATCCGTGAAAATGTGCGGCATTGGAGGTTTTGGTATCTTTATCCGTATAGGGCATAAATACGCTGCTATGCCCACCGCAGTCACATTGTTTCCCAAATGACGCATAGTGCCGGACGCGTCTGCTCAATTCCCGTTTGGATTCGCTGCTTGTTTCGTATATCCAAGCTTCGGCAAGCTCTCGATCAAGCAACTGTTTGTCTGGAAAGTTTTCAAGGCAGAAAGCATCAAACGCCATAATGTGCGCATCCATGTAAGCAAGCGAGAAACCGGAATTGCGCTTGATTTCCATCATTTCTGTCAGGTATTGCGCAAAATGGCTTGAGAGCGCTCGTATCACCGCAAATCCCCCCTCACACATTCAATCCCTTTCAGCGGGAGGGCGCATTTTCGCATCTTTTCCTCGTCGGCGGAAAGATAAACGTCAACAGAATTTGGGTCTATCTGACCGATGGAAGCGGATATAACGCTACGCGGTATATTGTTCCGCAGCATGCCGGTCGACAAAGTGCGGCGCAAAATGTGGTATCCGCGCTGAGGACAGTCTTCGGTGTCAAAAATGGACAGATACTTCTCCGGAATACCGTTGTATGGCACTAATGCCTGATATGGCGCGTAATGTCTCAGGAACACTGCGCTGCTATCCGCCTGCGGCCTGAAATTCAGTATATATTCCATAAGTGCATTCCCAACATCTGCGAGCAGGGGAAGCATAACGGGAACCTTGGTTTTCTGCTGTGTAAACCCTATGCTGTCATTTTCCCAGTCGATGTCAGAAAGCTTCAGCCTGAAAATGTCAGACCGTCTTAGTCCCAGACGGAGAGCAAGCAGCATTATCGCGTGGTCACGGGCAGCCGAGTCCGCATCCGGTTTGGCGTCTCCGTTTTTAATCGCTGCTGATGCCTTTTCCGACAGAACTGTCACTATGGAAACTTGTTTTGCAAACACTTTAGGTACAGCAAGGCTCAGCTTTCTTTCGGCAACGATGCCCGTTTCTTCTAAAAATACCAGAAATGACTTGAGTTTGTACGCATATGACCTCACCCCTTCCGGTTTGCGCTCTATGAACTTCTCCTGTGCAAAGTACCCGGTCACGTCATGCGGCTCTACATCGGTTATCTCATTTTTCCCGGCTTTTTCGAGATAAATCAGGAAATCGCTGTCCACACGCAATGAGAAAGCAATAGTTGCTTTGGCCATCCCGTCGGTTTGCAGTCTTTGTTCGTGGGAGCGCAACAGTTGTAGATAATTCGCTGTTCCGGGCCTTGCGGTAACCTTATTCTGATATACCCTCCACGAATCCAGCGTGCCTGTCTGACACTCAGCAAGCAAAAATATCGTGCGCCGGTGCGATGAATACACGACATACTGTGATTGCGTCATCGGTTCGCTAGGACGAATCTCCGATAACCACTTTTGACCGTTCTCAATAGAAAACTCAAGGTTGTTTTCTCTGAGATGTGTCTTTAGCATCCGGCATGTCCGCCTATACGCCTTGTATACGCTTTTGCTTTTGATGCCAAATTCCTTGATTTTTGCGAGTGTGCCGCTAGATAGTTGCTCAAAATCAATTCCCACGACTCAAACCTCCGATTGACATACTCGGCTTTCGCCGGCACATGCTATATCGGAGTTCGGGAAATTATTCTGAGCATTTCACGCTGAACTCAGGTTGTATAAGGGTTTGTCGGAATGCTCAGAATAATATAATCGTGAGAGTAAAGACCGATTATTGCTGCATTCCAGCCTACCATCCAACAAATAACGCTCAAGGT
>Ga0099364_10011937_pt1 | contig 11781 bp, 10 predicted proteins | sample TergutTh196P3_FD_73070 | JGI IMG/M metagenome (GOLD analysis project Ga0099364, IMG submission 73070) | Microcerotermes parvus P3 segment gut microbial communities from Pointe-Noire, Republic of the Congo - Th196 P3 | ecosystem: Host-associated > Arthropoda: Insects > Digestive system > Gut ...
CAAGAGAACAAGTTGCCGTGCCGCTTCTTTCCGGTATGTCATATTCCGTGGCAAAGAGCGAGCTTGAAAGACTTGGCCTGTTTATCAGAACGACCGGGGTTCCAAAATCGAGCCCCCAAGCGGAAATATCCGTGCAGTCGATACCGGGAGGGACACTGACCGCTTATGGCTCCATCGTCGAGGTTATGCTGATAAACAAAGATGCTGTTACGAGGAACTGACAGCCGCAGTGCGGCTGAGGGGACAGGGGACAGGGGAACCGCAGGGTCGGGTTTCCATGCTCGACCAAAAAGGTGAAGGAAATGAAACTAAATCAATTGCTTGAAAAAGTTGATATTGTTTCGCATGATGCGGACTTGGACGCGAAAGTGGGGGGGATTTGCTACGACTCAAGGACGCTTCGCAAGGGGGAAGTCTTTGTCGCTGTGAGGGGCTACAAACGTGACGGGCACAACCATATTGCCGAAGCAGTGGACAAAGGCGCAGTTTGTGTGATATGTGAAGAAAAACCTAGTGTCGATATCCCAAATGTCGTAGTTAGGGATTCCCGCGATGCCCTTGCCGCGATTTCGGCGGCGTGGTTCGGGTATCCTGCTGAAAAGCTCAAAATTGTCGGTGTAACAGGGACAAACGGCAAAACAACCGTGACAAGCATTTCAAAGCGAGTGATTGAGAATTGTTCCGGGGAAAAGACGGGTCTCATCGGAACGAACGGAAATATGATAGGCGACAAAGAAATAGAAACAGAGCGGACGACGCCCGGATCGTATGAGATACAGGAGCTTCTGGCGGCGATGGTCAAAGAAGGCTGCAAGTATGTGGTAATGGAAGTCTCTTCCCACGCGCTTCAACAAAGTAGGGTAAGCGGTATCGTATTTGAAGTCGCGGTCTATACAAACCTCTCGCCGGATCACCTCGATTTTCATTCATCGATGGATGAATATGCGCAGATAAAATCGCTACTGTTCAAAAATTGTCGAAATGCCGCTATCAATGTCGATGACGAGTATGCGCCGATGATGCAAAAGGGCGCCGTGTGCCCGGTTATGACATATGCGGTGACGGACGGCGATGCTGATTTAGTCGCAAAGAACATCAAACTGCATTCCGACAAAGTTGACTTTTCCGCACTTGCGATAGGAAGCCTAAGCAGGGTCGAACTGGCTATTCCGGGTCTTTTCACCGTATACAACGCGCTCGCAGTAGTATCGGTTATGCTGCTTTTGGGATTCGATTTTGACCAGGTGATAGCTGAACTCCAAAAATGTAAAGGGGTAAAGGGAAGAGCGGAAGTTGTGCCTATCGACAGGGACTTCACGGTTTTGATTGACTATGCTCACACGCCGGATGCGCTTGAGAACATAATCACAGCCTCGCGGACGGTCACGCAGGGCAGAGTGGTCACGCTCTTCGGGTGCGGCGGCGACAGGGATAGGAAAAAGCGTCCGCTGATGGGGGCGATAGCGGCGGGACTCTCGGACTTTGTCATTGTCACAACCGATAATCCGAGGAGCGAAATGCCTGATGCAATAATAAACGAAATACTGGAAGGGATGGTGGATACGAAGACTCCGTACACCGTCATCGAGAACCGTCGGGAAGCGATTTATTGGGCTCTTGAAAATGCACAACCTAACGATGTTCTGATTCTTGCCGGCAAAGGCCATGAAACGTATCAGATTATCGGGGAGACGAAGTTGCCATTTGACGAACGAGAGATTATCAAGAAATTCTACGATAGGGAATAGGGAATAGGAATAGGTAATGGGTAAAAGGTAAAGGAGGGTTACCGTGAATGATTCAATTATGTATCGCAGCGTTCTTCGTATCGATGGTAGTTACGGTTGTTATGGGTATCGTTCTTGTGCCGATGCTACGCAGAATGAAAGCCGGGCAGACGATACGCGAGGATGGCCCCGTGTGGCACAACAAAAAGGAAGGCACACCGACGATGGGCGGCATTATATTCATCGTGGGCATTACGCTCGCTAGCCTGACTGTTGGGATAGGTGAGCTAAAGGACGGCCATCCAAGCCATGTGTACGTACTGGTATTGGCGCTAGCTTATGCAGCCATTGGGTTTTATGACGATTATATTAAGCTAAGAAAAAAGCAAAATCTTGGGCTCAAAGCACTGCCAAAGTTCGCACTGCAAATAGTTGTAGCGGTTCTCTTTGTGCTGCTACTACGCCTTACAGGGAATCTGACTTCCGCGATACATATCCCGTTTTTCAATGTTGTGGTTTTAATTCCTGAGCCAATCTACTATGTGTTTGCGGTGTTCGTGACAGTCGGTACTGTGAATTCAGTCAATATAACAGACGGCGTTGACGGCTTGGCAACGGGAGTGACGATACCGGTCGCGATTTGCTTTGTGGCAGTTTCTCTGAATTGGTATATGACGGCGCTTGGAATTTTTTCGGCTGCGCTCACAGGTGCGCTCCTCGTGTTTTTGTTCTTTAATTTTCATCCCGCGAAAGTCTTTATGGGTGATACGGGGTCGCTGTTTCTCGGTGGCGCGATTTGCGCGATGGCGTTTGTGTGCGACATGCCGCTGATTTTGATACCGCTTGGAATTGTTTATTTTATTGAAACCCTGTCCGACATCATTCAGGTCGTGTATTTTAAAGCTACGAAGGGCAAGAGGGTATTCAAGATGGCGCCGCTGCATCACCATTTTGAAATGTGCGGTTGGAGCGAATACAAGGTATTTGTCGTGTTTACAGGTGTTTCTATTGTTTTTGCCGCGTTGTCGTACTATGGAATGACGGGGTAGTTGAGAGTTGAGAGTTGAGTGTTGGGAGTTGCGCATTGTACTTGGCGTAGCATAAATTGTGAGGGTGAAGGCATTGGACGGAAGTTTTGAGAAATTTGAAAGGGATGCGCAGGCAGATGTCTTTGTGTCCGGTGGGCCGAAATGGGCTTCCCGTGAACTGTCAGACGAATACGTCAGCGCAGAAAGACGTCCGGGGATGGATGTTCCTTTTTTGGCGCTTACATTGCTTATTTTGCTAATCGGGTTAGTCATGGTGTTTTCAGCAAGTTTTGCAAGGGGGTTTTATACATCAGGAGAACCGATGAGGGTCTTTATGCGTCAACTTGTGTTCGCGGTCAGCGGCGTGGCGATAATGCTCATCGTGTCCAGGTTCAGCGCAAAAACCATGAGCAGGTGGTCATTCGGATTGCTTATCGGAGCAGTTTTCCTTCTCGTAGTTGTTTTGTTGATTGGCACGAAGGTAAACGGTGCGAGGCGTTGGCTCGGTTTTGAGGGGGAAGGTGGTTCTTTTTCTTTCCAACCGTCAGAAGTCGCCAAACTCGCTATCATTATGTCTTTTGCCCAATGGATATGCACAAAAGGCAAAGGGAAAATGAAGAAGTTCAAGTATGGAGTCCTGCCGTTTATCATGATAACGGGAATCGTAGTCCTGCTGCTAATGAGAGAGCCGCATATCTCGGCATCGATAATAGTTATAATCCTGACAGTAATAATGATGTTTGCGGGTGGGACAGGAATCAGATGGTTTGTGATGGGGGCGCTTGTCCTTGTAGCGATTGTTGGTGCGTTATTGATTACGAACCAGAATCAAGCTCCTGAAGGAGACAGTTCTCAGAGCATATCTGAGCAATTGGCGCAGGTGGAGTTTGGAGTCGGAAATCTAGGCTATGCAGATGAGCGGATTGCCGCTTGGCTCGATCCCGAGGCAGATCCTCTTGGCGACGGGTTTCAGATACGCCAGTCGCTATATGCCGTCGGTTCGGGAGGGTTGCTGGGGCAAGGTCTCGGCCAAAGCAGACAAAAATATCTTTACTTACCGGAAGAGCACAACGACTATATCTTCGCGATCGTCTGCGAGGAGCTCGGTTTTGTCGGGGCTATGCTGATTCTTATGCTCTTTGCGCTTTTGATAGTGCGCGGGTACTGGTTGGCGCTTCATGCCAAGGATAGGTATAGTGCCCTCGTTACGACAGGGATAACCAGTCTTCTTGCAATACAGGTGTTTATCAACGTCGCTGTTGTCACAAATATATTGCCGCCGACAGGCGTTTCATTGCCGTTTTTCAGTTATGGGGGAACCGCTTTGTGGATACAGTTGTTCCAAATGGGCATCGTCCTGGCAATTTCACGCGAAATACCGAGGGAAACCCTCGTCGATGAGAAAAAGCATAAGATTGGCAGAATCAGCGGTTAAAAGAATTACGCATTACGTATCACAAATTACGCTTTGAAACGGGAGGATGGGCTATGAACGTCTTGTTTGCCTGCACGGGGACAGCCGGCCACATAAATCCAGCTCTGGCAATAGCAGACAAGCTGCGCGAGATTTACCCTGACTCTCGTATACTTTTCGTTGGCGCGGGGAGGGAGATGGAAAGGCGGCTTATCCCAAAAGCGGGATATGAGTTCGTGAATATAAAAATGAGCGGGCTGCGGCGCAAGGTTTCGCCGAAGGCGCTTTTACATAATATTAAGACGGTGAGAAATCTTATGGCGGCGAATGCCGAGGTTTCAAAAATCATTCGTGACTTCTCGCCTCATGCGGCGATAGGGACGGGTGGATATGTGTGCTATCCGATTTTGAAGAAAGCGGCTAAAATGGGTGTTCCGACTCTTATCCACGAATCGAATGCCATTACAGGGTTGACAACTAAAATGCTCAGTTCGATTGTAGATAAGGTACTTGTCTCGTTTCCGGGGCTCGAAAAAGACTACAGGAAGCCCGAGCGAGTTGTTTTCACAGGCACTCCTGTGCGCGGCGGATTTTCGATGCAAGATGGGCAAGACGTGGCTTTGCCGGAAGATACATTGCCGCTAGTATTGTCTTTTTGGGGGTCACTTGGCGCCGAGAGGATGAACGAGATTATTGCTGAGTTTATTATGCTCAACTCGAAAAACAGGAAATTTGACCATATCCACGCTACGGGAAAAAAAGGCGGTCAAGAGGAAATGAAAAACCGTTTGGGTACGCTTGGTGTGACGCAAGAACTCCCACACTGGATTGAAGTCAGGGAATACATTGACGACATTGAACCAATCATGGCGGCGGCGGACATTGTACTTTGCCGTGCGGGAGGGTCTACAATTGCGGAACTCACTGCTATGGGGAAGCCGGCAATTCTGGTTCCATCGCCCTATGTTTCCAATAATGAGCAAGACATCAACGCACGGCAACTCGAAAAAGCGGGCGGCGCTGTGGTCATCGAGGAAAAGAGCTGCTCAGGGAAAATCTTGTTTGACACTGTTTTGAAAATACTGAATGACGATAGCGCTCTTGCGGGAATGTCCGATGCCCAGAAAAAACTTGGCGTGCCGGATGCTGCGGAGAAGATAGTGGATTTGATAGTCTCGCTTGTAAAGCGAGTTGAGAGCTGAGAGTCTAGCACCGAGAGTTGAGAGATAAAAATGATTTTTCAAAGAAGGCAAAAAAGCAAGGGCGCCACCGTTTATGTGGCGGTGACTGTGGTCGTAGTGTTGTTGTTGACCTTTTGGGGCATTAGCGTATTTTACCGAATTAACAAAATCACAGTCAGCGGCGTGGGGAGGTACGCTGAGGATGAGATAATTGCGGCTTCCGGAATAAGGCAGGGCGGTAATGCGCTGTTTCTTGACGAAGCGGGAGCGGAGCAGAAGATTCAGTCGGCTATGCCGTTTATCGGTGAAGTGGTTATTGATGTGGTTTTGCCTGATGGAGTGCAAATCAGCGTGTTCGAGACATCGGCGTTTGCGTCGATAGTTATACGGGACGAAGTGTTGGTTATTGATTCTACGGGCAAAATATTGGATATTTCGGACAGTATGCCTCCGGGGCTTATTGAGATAAGAGGGTTTGTTCCAAGCAATCCAACTGTCGGGAGTGCGCTTAGTGTGTCTCCGGGAGAGAATACGAGGTTGCGCTACCTGATTGAGACCCTATCGGCAATAAAAGCGGAAGGGATACAGGGGGATATTTCGTTTGTTGATATGACGAATATTGCTCACATTACTTTTTACTACCGCGACCGTTTTACTGTCGTATTGTTCACAGGCGAGAATGCAAGGTACAAGTTGATGACCTTGGCGGCAATCGTCAGTGAGGTGGAGGCTACGAAGCCTATTGACGAAAAGGGTTCGATATATTTATCAGATAACGAGCCGGCGAGATATTCGCAGAATCGGTAAGTGTTGTGGGTTCTAGCTAACCGGGAAAGGCTATTTTTTGCGTTCCTTTCGCTCAGCGGCGCATCCGTGCGCCTATTCGCGACGCTCCACCGTCCTTGGTTTCGCTTGACGGAACGAAAAAACAGCCTTTCCCGGTTATCCGTAGCAATTATACCGGTAGAATGATAGATGTGGAAAAAAAGTTAGCTTTGCTATTGACCTAATAGAAAAAAAAGTATAAAATCTTGTCATAACTTCGAGGGAGGATTGGAATATGTCGTTTTCGATCGAAAGCGGACCTGACAATGTTGTAGTTATCAAAGTCGCCGGGATTGGAGGAGCAGGCAACAACGTCGTTAACAGGATGGTTTCCGCCGGCACGCAGGGCGTAGAGTTCATTGCCATCAATACCGACAAGCCTGCGCTTAGTGTTTCTAGCGCCGACGTCAAGATACAAATCGGCGAGAAACTGACTATGGGGCAAGGGGCAGGCTCAAACCCGGAAATCGGCAAAAAGGCAGCGGAGGAGAGCCGCAACAATGTCGCCAAAGCCATTGAGAACACGGACATGGTATTCATCGCCGGAGGAATGGGCGGGGGTACAGGTACCGGAGCATCGCCTGTTGTTGCGGACATCGCACGCGAGGCGGGGGCGCTTACAGTCGGGGTTGTTACGAAACCCTTTAGCTTCGAGGGGAAGCGCAGAATGGAACAAGCCGAGGAAGGCATAAAAAATCTTCTTGGCAAAGTAGATTCGCTTCTGGTCATTCCGAACGACCGCCTCAAGAGTGTCACGGACCAGAAACTCACGTTCGCAAACGCTTTTGAAATAGCGGACAGTGTGTTGCACCAAGCTGTTGTAAGCATATCGGAGCTTATTAAAAACACAGGGTTTATAAACTTAGATTTTGCCGACGTCACTTCGATAATGAAAGACGCAGGCTACGCGCACATGGGCGTCGGGCACGCAGCAGGGAAAGGGAAGGCAGAAGAAGCCGCCCGCGCCGCCGTCACAAGCCCGCTCATGGAGACTTCGATAGACGGGGCCAGAGGAGTACTTGTAAACATTACCGGTTCGCTTGATATTGGCCTTGACGATGTCGAGGCTGCTGCGAGCCTTGTACAAGAGGCCGCGCATCCGGAGGCGAATATTATTTTCGGTGCGACTTTTGACGAAGACATGGAAGACGAAATCAGAGTAATCGTCATAGCGACCCGTTTTGATGATGCCGCAGCAGATGGCATCAGGGAAAGGCAGACGCTCTTTACGGGGATGCCCGAGGTCAGATCAAGGGAGATTGCTCCAAGAGTAGCCCCCGATCAGCAGGTTGCTCCGCCTCCGCCTCCGCCACCCCCGCCCCCGCCCCCACCGCCGCCACCACCGTCAATATTGAGGAGAATAATAGATTGGCTTAGAAAACTATCCCTGAAAAAGAAGATAATCTTTAGCGCGATAACAGCGGCAGTTCTCGTTGGTATCATAATCGTAGTGTCCTCACCGTGGTCGAAACCCGACCCTGCGCCCACCCCCACCTCTATAAATACAGTCCCTCGACCACCCAAAGAACCTACAGATACCCCCGAACCCGAAACCCCTGAGCCTGTTACGCCTGACCCTGAAACTCCCGAACCTACAGATACAGTAACGGTTAATATCGGCGACATAATTGAGTTTGGTGGATACGACTGGCGGGTACTTGATGTGCAAGATGACAAGGCGTTAATTTTGAGTGACAGAGTGCTTGAACACCGTAGATATCATACGGAAGATACAGAGGTCACATGGGAAGAAAGTTCGTTGCGGAAATACCTGAATGGCGAGTTTTATAACAGATTCAATGCGGCAGATAGAGCGCGTATTGTGCAGGTGACAAACAGTAACCACGATAACCCGTGGTTCGGTACAGCGGGAGGCGCAAGCACCAAAGATTACATATTCCTGTTAAGCCTTGACGAAGTAGTAAAGTATTTCGGTGACAGCGGGATGATGTCTAATCGCATGCACAATCTCGACCGGAACTTAGAGTCGTGGGGGTTCAGAGACGAGTACAATGACAATAGAATAGCATTTTCAACAGATGATCAAGGGGAGTGGTGGGCTTTTTGGTGGTGGCTTCGGTCGCCCGGCTTCACCGGTGCTATTGCCGCCGTTGTCGGTAGTGACGGCGAAGTCCTCGTCGAGGGCACCTATGTCGGTTATGGCGACGGTGGTGTTCGCCCCGCCCTGTGGTTGAATCTGACATCACCTCCGTCAATACTTACCGTCAAGTCCGAAGAGTTCGCGTTTTCAATGCTTGGTGATTATATACAAGACTCGAACCTTTATGTCAGATTTACGATATATTGGACGAACGAAACCCGCAGGGGCGAATATACGTATTTTGAAAGATTTCCTTATGATTCGACATGGTGGATGAAAAGCCGAACGGGTGATTACAGAGAAGTAGTTCCGTTCTTTTCAGAGGGCAAACAAAACGGCAAAGACGTGTTCATCATAGAGTTTACTACAACGCCAAGCGCTTATTACATATATGAAGACGGAACAGGATATTTTGGGAGCTATGAAAGAAACCGCGGAGATGAACCATTGACATGGGAATTTGAGTATTTAGGGTGAAATCCATATGAAAGCAAAAAAAATATTCTTAATATTGGTGCTTACGTTCTTAATTGCGACTGCAACCACGCTTTGGGTTCTTGTTGCTGTAAAGCATACTAACGAAAGTTTTGCGAGAGAAACTGACCCGTTGCTTACATCAACGGCGGAGTTGGCTCATGTGCCTGTTCAACCCCATACTGCTATGCCTTCGACCACGCCAATAGTGCCCCCGCCACCCGAAACACAACCGCCAACCCACTCTCCTATGCCATCCCCAACTCCTGAACCCACGCCGATTCCGTCGGACAAGATTATTGAGATTGCAGATGACTATTCCGCTCTCTATGCAAGCCTTAATAGCATATCAACGCATTACAACGCAATGGCTGTCAGCTTGATTGCTTACGATGGTAATGAGTATGAGTATTATTCATACCAATATGGTTTTGCAGATAAGGGCGATAATCGTTTAGTTGACCTAAACACAAAATTTCGCATAGCTTCTTTATCAAAGCTCACAACAGTTATTTGCGCTATGACACTTGTAGATGACGGAAGCCTTGATTTAGACGAAGATATATCTGTCTATCTTGGTTATTCGGTAAGAAATCCAAATGCCCCTGACACAAAGATTACAAGTAGAATGTTGATGCAGCATACTTCTTCAATATATGAATCGAAAGCCTTTGAGGAATCTCGTGCGAGTCAATCCTCCTCATCTACCAAGACCCTGCTTGAAGCAAACACTTCCTTTAGAAGTGTAGCTCCGGGGTCAGTTTATGAGTACACAAATTTCGGCATGTCCGTGCTTGCGGCTGTATGTGAGAGTATTTACGGAAAAACTTTCGATTTATTTGCCAATGAAGTGTTATTTGCTCCGCTTGACATTGATGCCGCATACGTGCCAAGCAGGCTGACAGATACTGATAACATTGCCGCAATTTATGGGAGTGATCACTCTCGTGCCTTATCGGTAGCGAGCCAGCTTCGAGTAGTAGACTCAGCCGACTCGAATCAATTGGGACATGACCACCATTTAGCACAGGGAAATCTGACTATAAGTGCTGTTGATTATGCAAAAATACTGGTAATGCTTGGGAACGGCGGCATATATAAAGATGTTAGGATAATAACCGAAGATTCGGCAGATGAAATTAATAATACAAACAGAATAAACGGTGCGAATTATGAGGTGGGACTGTCAACACGTTTTTCCGCTGTTTCGTATATGCCGGGAGAAGTGGGGTATTGGCATACAGGTAGTGCCTTTGGCACTTACACACAGTACGTATATAGCGCAGATAACACAAACAGAGGTATGGTTGTGTTTACAACGGGAGCTGATACAAATCGCACCGATTTGGGTATGCTGATAATGGCAGATGACTTTTTTAGCATAGCTTGGCAAGAATTGTGGTAAATACTATGTTGCAAACTATGCGAATATGAGCGTGGGAAAATTTTTGTATGAATGACGGACTTTGAAAGGAGAATGTGTGATTTATACCGAATTGACTGAAAAAGCGATGAAAATCGCTTATGATGCACATAAAGAGCAGGTTGACAAGTCGGGCTTGCCTTATATCTTCCACCCGATTCACCTTGCAGAACAGATGACGGATGAGGATTCAACTTGCGTTGCGCTTTTGCATGATGTTGTTGAGGATACGCAACTGACTTTTGACGATTTGGCGGCTCAAGGGGTTTCGGAAACAATCATTAAAACGCTAAAACTGTTGACACATGATAAAACCGTGCAATACACGGACTATGTGCAAAAGATGAGGGGGAGCGGAAATCAGACAGCGATTACGGTGAAACTGGCTGACTTGCGGCATAACATGGATGTATCGAGATTGGATTATGTTGACGAAAAAACTTTTGAGCGTCTTGCGAAATACAGAAAAGCTATTGAGGTTTTGGAATCCCGAAAATAAACAAAACCGATGGATAGTGTTGAATGAGCCGCAAATCACGACAAAAACGAAAGGCGAGATAAATGAGCGAAAATCACGGCAAAAAAGAAATGCAAAACCCAATCAACGAGGCACAAATAAATGAGATAGAAGCCAAATTACCTAAGTTGAACACAAATAACTAAAACTATGGCGCAATTTGTAACCCGTCTTCAATATATGTCTGCAACTGTGAATCATCTGTTAGTAGTATCAAATCATTTGTCTTTGCTGTCGCAACGAGTAGACGATCAAAAGGATCACGATGATGAAATGGTAGTGTTTCTAAAACAGTCAGATGTTCTTCATCGACAGGAATCAATGTAAACCCATTATTCGAAATAATGCGAAAGAACTCCTTCGTGCCCCCGCTTAAAGAGAGTTTCTCCAAACTGAGCTTGATTGCAACTTCCCAACAAGAGACGATGCTTACATATTTCTCACTTGCTTCATCTAACAGAATCATTTTTACTGCATCGGATAATTTAGGAGAGTTTTCCGCAAGCCAAAGCACTATATGCGTATCTAACAGGTATTTCATTGCATATACTCCTTAAAATCGTCAAGAGGTGCGGTGAAATCATCAGGCACAATAATTTTGCCTTCCCATCCACCTACTTTTGCAATTGGTTTAAGTGGCGCAACGGAAACATCAAAGGACACACTTTGCTGACAGATTATCTGACGTAAAAATAAATTTACTGCGGTAGTAATGTCCAATCCGAGCTTTGAAAGAACATCTTGCGCCTGTGCTTTTATCTCGCTATCGGTGCGAACATTTATTGTTGTAGAAGCCATTGGACTAAACCTCCTTGAGTAGTTTCCTATATTATATACTATCGTGCGTACCACGTCAACACTGTATGCGCATAAAAATAGGTGAAATAGAATTTTCAAACATTTTATTAGATTAGTCTTTTAGACGTTTAAGGAAAAACGAACATAATGACATTTACTGTTGACCAAATCGAACGATTTGTATATAATGATTACTAAATCGAACGAAAGGGGTTAGTGCAATGATTCAAACAACAGCAACCGACTTCAAGGCTAATCTTGGCAGGTATTTATCGCTCGTCGGGCGGCATGAG
>Ga0099364_10011938_pt1 | contig 11781 bp, 11 predicted proteins | sample TergutTh196P3_FD_73070 | JGI IMG/M metagenome (GOLD analysis project Ga0099364, IMG submission 73070) | Microcerotermes parvus P3 segment gut microbial communities from Pointe-Noire, Republic of the Congo - Th196 P3 | ecosystem: Host-associated > Arthropoda: Insects > Digestive system > Gut ...
AAAAGTTTATTGGGAAATGTGTGTAAAAGTAATCGTAGGATATCACTGCGGGGGGGGGGGGGATAACATTAAACAATTGTTAGTATGAGAAAATATACTATTAGCAGGATTTTTCCGCATGAAAATAAAATACCTTAAATCTAAAAAATAGTCAATAAGTTACTTTCCTATACACAAACCCTGCAATAAATGCTAAGCTATTGCTATGAGCGAACAAATAACAGATAAAAAACTTTTAAAAGCGGCTTTGGAACTGCAGCGCAATGAAATTACAGAATACCATGTTTATACCAAACTTGCCGAGATTTGTAAGGATGCTCATAACGCTGAAATCCTGCGGAAAATAGGGGAGGCGGAAAAGGGTCATGCGCTTTTTTGGCAGAAAAAAACCGGAAAGGAAGTTAAGCCTGTTCGTTATAAAGTGTTTATGACCGTTCTAAAAGCGCGCCTTTTGGGGCTTACCTTTACGCTAAAACAAATGGAAAATAACGAGGGAACAGCATCCCACAAATACACGGAGCTTTCCAAAATTTTCCCCGAGGTAAACAGCATTGCCGGGGATGAAGCAGACCATGAAAAAGAACTTCTTAATATGCTTGATGAAGAACGCCTTAAATACACAGGCTCCATTGTACTGGGGCTAAATGACGCTCTTGTGGAATTAACAGGCGCGCTTGCCGGCTTTACTTTGGCTCTTGGCGATACAAGAATTATATCGATGGCAGGGCTTGTAACGGGTATCTCCGCTTCCTTCTCTATGGCAGCCTCCGAGTTTCTTTCAAACCGTGCGGATAACGATCCTCGTGCGGCAAAGTCCGCTCTTTATACGGGCATTGCCTATATCATTACCGTTGCCCTTCTTATTACGCCCTTTTTGCTCCTTGCAAGCAAGTTTATCGCTCTTGCCATAACCTTAAGCGTGGCTATTTTAATTATACTGGTTTTTAATTATTATCTTGCCGTTGCAAAGGATCTTAATTTTAAAAGACGATTTTTTGAGATGGCTCTAATAAGCCTTGGAGTTGCCGCTCTTTCATTTGGCGTAGGATATTTACTTAGCAATATATTGGGAGTTTAAGCGCCCCACAATTTATTCTTCTCTGCTCCGGTTACAATCAATATATCTTTGGTTTCCTGTTCGTTCAACGAATCGATATTGCCCCGGACTTTAAATTCTTCAATGCCTTTCAGAACCGCGTTAAACCTGCGTTGGTTAACTTTGTTCTTAATCGCAAAAAAGAGACAAATACCAAGAAATATCAAAGGTATTGCAATAAACATCCATTTAATGCCAAACACAACATTGCTTTGCGCATATTCGGCAGGATTAAAATCCGCAGTTCGGGCTTTTAATACCGAATATTCATTCTGATTAAAACCCAGCGCCTGCAAGCCAAACCCCATCAACAATATAGCAATACCGCTTGCAAACTTGCGAAGGAATGTCGTCATTCCGCTGTAAACACCTTCACGGCGCATACCGGTACGAATCTCGTCAATATCATAAACATCGGTAAGCATTGACCATGTAGAAAGATTCCCCGCCGATGACCCCACGGCAATTAACACTGCAAGCAAACACAGAACTATAACAGAAACACTGCCGTCAAGCCAAATAAATGCAAGCGTAGAAACCATCCATACAGGAATACCAATATAAAGCGGAAATGCTTTGCCTTTTCTTTTGGCAACAGCTCCCTGCACTGCCATCAACAACATTGAACAAACAAGAAGAGTACCAACTACTAATTCATAATTTTTATATTGCAGTACAACAATATCAATATAAAAAATAAACAATGCTAACACAAGGTCAATGGCTATTTGGAACGAAAGAAAAATTCCCAAAAAATTTCTGTATGCCTTGTTTGAAAAAACAGACAGCCACAATTTAAGAGTCGCCTTTTCTGGCTGGGGCAGATTTTCCTTTTCCTTTGTTCCAAGAAAAGTTATAAGCCAGCTTATTCCAAAAACCGCTCCGAATATAAGAGCCATAATAAGATAGCCGGGTGTTTGACCGGAACCAATCTGTTCAGAACCTGTCGATTTAATAATAATACTTGGTATAACAGCCGCAAAGAGGGAAGTGCCTCCTGAAACAATCATTCTTACTGTGGTGTAGCTTGTTCGTTCATTATAATCCGATGTCATGTCGGACAATATTGCATTATATGGAATCATAACGATAGTAAAAGCCGTTCCAAAGAACATATAGGCAAATGTATAATAAAAAACTTTTGACGCGGCACTTTCAATTCCAAACGAATAAAAAAGCATAACAAAAGAAAGATAAACAGGAATAATACCGATTAAGAAAAATATTCTTCGCCGTCCGAATCTTGACCGTGTTTTGTCAGAAATCCTGCCAACTAAGGGGTCTGTTACAGCATCCCACAATTTACCAATAAAAATAATTAAAGTGGCTTGTACTACATCCAGCCCCTCAACAAGTACCAAAAAATTCATGAACAAGAGGCTAAAGATCATAAAAGCACCGCCGCCGTAAGCATCCCCTGCGGCATAACATAGCTTACTTTTTAAAGAAGCCGAATTAGGTGTGGTTTTCATATCGTAATTATAGCATATAAATGAGAAATAACCAGCTATCTAGTGTATAGTAATATCGTGTATAATACTGCAGGACTTGAAGGCAGGCTTTGCCTGCGAGCTGTCGAACAAGTCCAATAATAAAATAAGGTTAGGCTTTATATGACTAGTTTTCAAAAATTATTTATAGAAAATTTGCGTTTTTGGCGAAAAAAAAGAGGTATTAGTCAATTAAAATTGTCTGAAATGGTTAATATCTCGCCTAACTATTTAAATGCGGTGGAAAATGGCAAAAATTTTCCCTCCCCTGAGATTATCCAGCAAATTTCAGATATTCTTGAGATAATGCCTTACCAATTTTTCATTGAACATCCTGCAGAAAAAATGCCTGTAAATATGGTTATTCCGGATTTAATATTGATTCAACAGAAGTTCATTAAGGAAATAAGCGAATTAATAGAAAAACATCAGAAAACTTAGCAAGGCATTTATTTTTTAATTTACTCTAATTGTCCACCTTAGTCCTGTTGAAAAACGGAGCCCCGATAATAAATCATTATTTATACTATTTGACAGCCATGCCGCTTCCGCATACGGGGCAAATTCTCCGCCGTTGGTCTTTAAAATAAAAGGCGAAAGAGATAATCCGGCTATTCCATACCAGTCGTTTGTGCCGGAATCAAATACCGGACCCGCAAATATTCTTAATTTATCGTTTAATCCCCATGAAAGTGTAATGGGCAGCCTAAAAACACCAAGCTGTCCGTCATATTGCGGGCGTAACTCAAGACCAAAAATCATTCGCTTACCAAAGAAAGCGGTATCAACAGCAAGGCGTAACTGCGAATTAAACCCTACAACATAGTCTCCGTTTGCAGTAAAAAAATCTAATGTCGGAGCCGCCGCAATACCGGCTAAAAGACGGGTGTTTCTGTTTGTACCGCCTTCTCTTGAGCCTTGCAAGCCGCCCCAGCCTCCGCTATTGTTACTATTTCTTGTTCTTGTATTTACCGTAACAGGTACATAGCCGTCAGCAGCTTCCGGGAAAACACGACCGGAACCGGCATAATTGCGTGTCCAGCTTCCTTCATCAAGAGTATTGATAATTACCCCTGTTCTTGACCCAATAGAAGCCGAATGAATAAAACGGCGGTTCCCCAAATAAAGCCCCACATGAGTAACTCTTCCTGTGCCGTCTGTTTTAAAAAATATTAGATCACCCGGCTGTATTCTTTCTAAAGGGATTTTCTCCACCCATGAATAAAGCCCGGCAGCAGAACGGGGCAAGTTAACCCCTAAAGCATCATTAAAACTAAGGCAAATAAAACCCGAACAATCCAATCCTGCGGCGGTTATTCCCCCGTATCTATACGGCGTATTTTCGTATCTCATTGCAGCGCTTATAACCCTGTTGCGAGCCTCTTGATACGCTCTCTGTTTTTCTTCCGGCGATGCCGTTGGTCTAGGCGCAAGCGGATAACCGCTTTCAAGAGGTGCGGCGGCAAAAAGCCTTATGGCGAGCAAAAACAAGTTAACTAAAAAGATAAACTTCATATATACATTATATCGGCAAATGGCGTACAAAACAAATTAATTAATCGGCACTTCGTACCCCACGCTAAATGAATTTTTAAAAATATTCATATCCACTTCCGAGCCGGGGCCGTTTGGCTGCAATTCTTCTGCGCTGACATTTAGTTGAAAGGGGCGGCGGCCTATATGTTCGGGGTAGTGTGCGTCTGATGAAGTTATAAGAGGGTAGCTTTTTGTGTCCAGCGGAGAACCATTTACGGCAGGCGGTTTACGAACACATTCAAGGGCAGTCCACGGTCCGTCTATTACAACGCCAAGCTGACTGGTCATGGAAAATGCAGGGCGGTCAACATGGGCGGGAATTACAATGCCGCCGTATTCCATTACTTTAGCTCCTATATTATCAATAGATAAATCAAGCGGATTTACAAGATAATATTCTACTTCACCTTCTATATTATCATCTTCATCAACATAAACTTGGTCGCCTGTTTTTTCAGGTATGTTTAAAAATGGGGTTAATATGGAATACGCATATTCGCTAAAAGCCATACTTGCTTCCAAATTCGCAAACAAACACAGCACATGAATTTCTTCTGAAGTTGTAGCCTCCATTCCAAAAATAGGAATAATTCCAAATTCAGGACTAAGCTTTGCAAATGTGGGGCAGTTAAGGCTGGAATTGTGATCTGTAATAGCCATAAGTTTTATCCCTCTGGCTTTACCTAATTCCAGTATTTTCCGTGGAGACATTTCTAGCGAACCACACGGAGAAAGACAAGAATGGTTGTGTAAATCAGCAAGCATACTAAAATCCTAATAAAAAATAATCCGTGTTAATTCGCGTATAATCAGTGTAAATGGCTCACTTCGTTCGCCGCTGGTAAGGAAATTATTTAACCGCAGACATTCGTCTGCTCTCCAGATCCGCGTTAAAGCGTGACCACAACTTCCCCGACACTGTAAATTGATTTTCCTTTGTACGGATAACCGCTACCCCTTCTTCTTTAGCCGCTTCCAGCATATCTTCCGGGAGAGGGCGGGAGTTGCAGATTATGATAACAGAGATATTTGCAAGAGAGGCTACCGCTACGGTGTTTTTGTGCGCTTGAATTGTAACAAGAGCGCCGCCTTCTTTTGCATGGGCAATAACATCGGAGAGCAAGTCGGAAGTATAAGCGCAAGAGACATCGACATCATCTCCGCATTGGCAGACATCCGCATTTAAGGCGGCGGCTATTTCGCTTATTTTCATTCCGCCCCCTAGTTCTCTTCTTTTGAAGAATTAACAAATACAACAGAGCGCACTAAAGTACCCTTACCCACAACGGACTCTATAGTAAATTCGTCAGAGACCCGTTTTGTGTTGGCAAGACCCATGCCTGCGCCAAAACCGAGTGAGCGGACATATTCGTTTGCGGTGGAATAACCTTCCTTAAGAGCCTGGCTTACATCTTCAATGCCGGGGCCTGTGTCCTCCGCTGTAATTACAACTTTGTCCGGCAAAATGGAATACCGTATGACACCGCCGTCGGAGTGGACAACCTGATTAATTTCCAGCTCGTAAGAAGCAATGGCAATGCGCCTAATCAATTTTGGATCGAAATTCCGCTGTTTAAGCGCCTTCTTAATTTCTGTGGATGCCCTGCCAGCCGCTTCCATGTCGTAGTGGGCGGTAGTAAACTCCATCTCCAAATATTTGGATGCAACTTCCGGGTTTGTAGTTTTTTGCAGTTTTTCCAGCCGCAGAACTTCTCGGTTCATTTCTATAAGCAGGGTACGAATTACATCGCTGGAAGTTAAAATCCCAACCAGCTCATTATTCTTGTTAAGAACGGGAAACCGTCCGTATCGATACTTATTAAGATATGATATGGCAAAAGACAGGGGCATATCATCCTGTAAATGAATAACATTCTTTGTCATTCGCTCTTCGGCAAGGGCATCGATATAGCCTTTTTCCAAGGCATGGATAATGTCCTCTGTAGAGACCAGCCCAATCAGTTTATTGTCCTCTGTAATGGGAACGCCGGCTACCTTGTTCTCCCTCAAAATAGCCTGAATATGGCGCAGGGTCTGTTTTTTGTTCCCTGTAAGGACGGCAGTGGTCATTACATCTTTTACCTTAAGCTGGTGGATTAACTCCAAAACAACTGCTGGTGAATCCACAGTACTTATAGGGATATCTTCCATTTTTTCCGCTTCACTCATTTCTATATGATACTATTGAATCGCCCCTTATTTCAATGCTAAACTGTCAATATGGGATTAATATATGTCTTTGTAAACCAAAAGGGCGGTGTTGGGAAAACCACCTCGGCAATCAATATTGGCGCATTCATGGCGGAAGCGGGAAAGTCCGTACTTTTGGTGGATTTTGATTCTCAGGGAAACCTCTCCAGCGGCGTTGGGGCAAAACCGCTCAAGCCCGGAATTTATGAGCTGTTATCCGGCTCTCATACGCCTGAGCAAACTATAAGAAAGACAGAGGTAAAAAACCTTTTTGTTATCCCCGCCGACCGTGACCTTTCCGGGGCTGCCGTTGAACTTATTGAAGAAAAAGAGCGGAACTTTTTTCTAAAAAAAGCGCTGGCTCCAATTAAAAATAAATACGATTATATTATTATTGACTGCCCCCCCAGCCTTGGACAGCTTACCATGAACGGCATAGCGGCGGCGGACAAAATGCTTGTTCCCATGCAGTGCGAGTTCTTTGCAATGGAGGGGCTTAGGGAACTTTTCCGCACAACAAGAGATATTCAAGGAGCGTTAAATCCCTCCATAAAAATAGGGGGTATTTTCTTTACGATGTACGATCCCCGAACACGGCTTGCGAATGATGTTATAAAAGATACCAGCGCAACATACAAAGATAAAGTTTTAAATACGATCATTCCGCGCAACATACGGCTTTCCGAAGCGCCCTCTTTTGAAATGCCAATTTCACTTTACGATCCTCAGTGCCCCGGAGCTAGAGCGTACCAGGCGCTTGCCAAAGAATTAATCCGCCGTGACTCAGCAGGAGGAAAAAATGCCTCGTAGAACCGGACTTGGCAGGGGGTTTAAAGCTCTGCTGGACAATAATGATGACAACAGCGAACAACTGTCAACGCCTGAACAAATATTCAAACAATCACTTGAAGAAACCTCGATAGAAAATATGCACAACCGCAAGACAAGCGGTAAGGGTCATGATGTAGTACAAATAAATACGGATAAGCTTGTTCCCAACCCCGGGCAGCCCCGTAAACGATTTGATGAAACTGAGCTAAACGAGCTTGCCGCTTCAATTAAAACATACGGCATAATACAACCAATAATAGCGGCACGCGAAAACAATGAGAACGACGGAGACGGTTCGTACATAATAATAGCCGGGGAACGCAGAACTCGTGCCGCAAGAATTGCAGGGCTGGACACAGTTCCCGTAATTGTCCGTGACTACACCGACCAAAAACGGCTGGAAGTTTCCTTAATTGAAAACATACAACGCACGGACCTAAACCCCATTGAAGAAGCGGCGGCTTACAAAAACCTGATGGACTTTTCCGGTCTTTCTCAGGACGAGCTTGCCATGCGGGTTGGCAAGAACCGTTCCACTGTAGCAAATGCCCTGAGGCTTTTAAAACTTTCAGTAGAAGTGCAAAGAAGCATAGAAGACGGCAGCATAAGTTCAGGACACGCAAGGGCGCTTCTTTCTGTAACCGATGCAAAAGCAAGGGAAAAACTTTACAGAGAAATACTTAACGGTGGGCTTTCTGTAAGGGAAGCGGAAAAGAGCGCATCTATTTTGAACGCAGGCAAAGACGGTTCAGGGAAAGCGGCTAAAAGCAAAAGCGGAACAAAAGACCGGGCACCGGAACTTGATGCAATGACAGAAAAGTTTATAAGCAGATTGGGAACAAAAGTTATAATAGACGGGAATCTAAAAAAAGGCCGTATCCAAATCGACTATTATTCAATGGAAGATTTGGAACGGCTTTACGAAATCTTAGGCGGTTAGTTAAAACCAAAGACGGACACCAAATCCGGCTCCCCAGCCGCCGGCAGGGAAATAAATATCAGGTGAAACTTGAATACCTAAACTTGGCGCTATTTCAAGGAATAGTTCCAAAGCATCCAGCGAACCGCCCAATCCTAACTGCCAGCTTATACCAATCGGAAGCCTTACGCCTAAAGCAATATAAGTGTCATGGTAAAAACCAAGACTAACCCAGCCGCCTAAACCAATATACCAGTGCAGTCCAATATCAGGAACCAATGTTTTATCAAGCAGATAATAATCCCCGCGAAGACCCATTCCCATGTGACTATTATGAATTTCCAAATTAAAAGCCCAATAGATTGGTATTTTTGGGATTTTAAGAGATAAAGCCACATTAGGGTGATTTAATGCGTTATACCAGTTTCCGTTATAACCGGCAACTATACCAACACCCCATCCATCAGGATGATCAGCAAATGCTGTACCTGCTCCAATTATTGCAACAAGAGCCAACACTAATAAAATCTTTTTCATGCAATTCTCCTTTAAAAATTATTTTTAAAGTATATTACTATTTGTCGTATATATCAATACCTTCTTTCTTTTTCATAAAACCACAAACCCAGTAAGTGCCGGGGGTTACCGCTGCTTCAATGCCGCATTTTAATATGTAGTTTGTAATGATAAGGCTCCAGAAAATCTCCCAAGGGAAAACGCCCATAATGGTTGCTATCAATACAAATATGATAGTGTCCAATGCTTCCCCTACAAGAGTGGAGCCAATTGTACGAACCCACAACATTTTGCCTTTCATCTTTACCTTGATTTTTGACAGTACCAGCGCATTGGAAAGTTCCCCTACAAGGTACGCTGAAAGGCTTGCAAGTACGATGCCGCCATAGCTCATTCCGCCAAGTATTGCGTTAAATGCATCATTGCCGCCCGTTTCTGCTGTCCAAAATTCTTCCGGCGGCAGTGCGCCCAGCACAAAGAACACAAGGGCGGCAAGCGCCATTACGGCAAAGCCCGTCCATATAACACGCTTGGCTGTCCTAAAGCCATAGACCTCTGTTATGACATCCCCCAGTATGTACACAAAGGGGAATAGCAGGGTACCGCCGTCAAACACAAGCGGAATGGTAAAGAGTGAAAATCCAAGGTCAACGATTTTTGCCGATGAGGCAACATTGGAAATAACCAAAATTGACACAAAGAAAGCCGAAAGTACATGAAGGTACTTGTAAGAAGATTGAGAAGACTGAGTTGATAAAGACATTGTAAACTCCTTGTTTTGTTAAGGCAGGTGTTCTAGGATACTGCCTGGTTTATCTTATTAAGCCCATTTTATGAAACCGGCTCTGTAGGGGTGTACTAATGCTTCATGTTTTGGCAGAATTCGTACGGTGTGTCCCTGCATACCGGTATCATTACACTCAACGGATATTTGATACAGGTTCAGATTGCCCTCGCTCTTTAGCCATTTCATTTCAGTCTTGGCGGCATCCGTTATTTCATGCAAAGAGCTTGTAACATTCCCGTAATACAACTCTACCTGCACTTCTTCAGGTTTTACTGTTCCAAGGTCAACATAGGCTGTAACGGTAAGCGTATCTCCGCGCTGCATAACGGGTTTTGCGCTGGATTCAATCTTTGCAATTTTTAAGCTGCCCCATGATTGCTGTAACTTTGCAAAATATGCGGCAAGCGATTTAGATTCTTTATATTCGCTTTTTGCAATTCTTTGGTAATTTTCCAGCGCAGGGAAATAAAACATATTGGAATAATCCATAAGCGTACGGTGAAACGACATTGACTGGCCAATCTGCTTCATGTTTTCCTTCATGTGTTTGATCCATTCACGGGGTAAGCCGTCGCGGCCTCTCTGATAGAACATGGGAACAATTTCCCTTTCCAGTAAATCATAGAGAGCTTTGCTTTCTACATCGTCCTGCAGTTTTTCATCTTGATATTCTTCGCCGTGTCCTATTGCCCAGCCAACTTCCGGACAATAAGCTTCATCCCACCAGCCGTCTAAAATTGAACAGTTAAGTACGCCGTTCATTGCGGCTTTCATGCCGGAGGTTCCCGACGCTTCCATTGGACGGCGCGGAGTGTTAAGCCACACATCACCGCCAGAGGTTAAATATTTGGCAACATTAATATCGTAGTTTTCTACAAAGACAATGCGGCTGGAAACATCGTACTTATCCGCAAAGTGTATAATTTCACGGATTAAATCTTTACCCGGAATATCGTGCGGGTGCGCCTTTCCTGCAAAGATTAACTGAACAGGACGATCTTTGTCTCTTACAAGACGGAGCAGGCGTTCAGGATCGCGCAGAAGTAAGTTGCCTCTTTTATAAGTTGCAAACCTGCGCGCAAAACAAAGGGTAAGCGCATACGGAGACAGAGCGTCTTCCGCCTGCCGCATACGGTTTCCTGCAACGCCTGTGCGCTTGTACTGTTCACGGATTCTTTCGCGGACAAAGGCAACAAGCCTTTCACGGCGGCGTTCATGGGTGCGCCATAGCTCTTCATCAGAGATCCTGTCCATGCGTTCCCAAACTGCTAAATCAGTGGGCTTGTCTTCAAAGTGCGGGCCAAGGTATCGATCTAATAAATCCAACATACCGGAAGAAATCCATGTGCGCGGATGAACACCGTTTGTAACATGACCGATTGGAACTTCGGCAAGGGGAACTCCCGGCCAAAGGTCTTTCCACATATCACGGGAGACAACGCCATGAAGTTTTGCAACACCGTTTGCATAAGCTGCCATTTTAAGGGCAAGCACTGTCATACAGAAAGTTTCTTTTTCATCATTGGCATGAACCCTGCCAAGAGCAAGGAAGTCCTTCCATGAAATGCCGAGTACCTGCGGCCATGTGCGGAAATATTTTTCCATCATGGGAATATCGAACCTTTCATTTCCGGCAGGTACAGGCGTATGTGTTGTAAAAATATTTGTAGGCCAAACAACTTCCAACGCTTCTTCAAAGGTAAACCCTTTTATTTCCATAATTTCCCGTGCGCGTTCAAGACCAAGAAAAGCGGCGTGCCCCTCATTCATGTGGGTTGCGGCAGGATTGATGCCCAATGCGCGCAAAGCGCGAATACCGCCAATGCCAAGCAGGATTTCCTGCTGCATACGGGTTTCTTTGTCGCCGCCGTAAAGAGCGGCTGTTACATTGCGAATGTCCTGTGTATTTTCTTCTATATTTGTATCAAGCAGATAAAGCGAGGAGCGGCCAACTTTTACTTCCCAAATTTGGGCAACTGCCTGTCTGCCTGCCAAGTCAACCGCAATTTTTAGCGGCTGTCCGTCTTTGCCGTTTTTCAGTTCTACCGGCATATTGTACCAGTCATTTTCAGGATAGCCTTCCTGCTGAAAACCGTCGGCATTCAACATTTGCTGAAAGTAACCCTGTCTATACAACAGCCCAATACCAACAAGGGGCAGCCCCAAGTCAGAAGAGGTTTTCATGTGGTCACCTGAAAGAATGCCCAAACCGCCGGAATAAATAGGCAGAGAAGCGTCCATTCCGTATTCCATGGAAAAATAGGCAACTACTTCTTCGTGGCTGCCTTTGTACCAAGTTTCGCCTTTTTTATAGCGTTGAAAACGGTCATTAACTTCTTTAAGGGCAGCAAGGTAGGAGTCGTCTGCGGCGGCTTGAGTAAGCCTTTCCTGGCTTACCATGCCAAGAGTCCTTACG
>Ga0099364_10011939_pt1 | contig 11781 bp, 7 predicted proteins | sample TergutTh196P3_FD_73070 | JGI IMG/M metagenome (GOLD analysis project Ga0099364, IMG submission 73070) | Microcerotermes parvus P3 segment gut microbial communities from Pointe-Noire, Republic of the Congo - Th196 P3 | ecosystem: Host-associated > Arthropoda: Insects > Digestive system > Gut ...
CGAGTCAAATTCCGGGGCAAAACGTTTTGACCCGTCGGGCAGGATCGCGACTTTGCCGTCAATGGTTCCCCAGCGGGTTTCGACGCTTGCCTTTTCCCGCCGCAACACGGTTCGCTTCATCGTCATGCGGCGCACACCGAGCGTCGTTGTGTGTTCGAACAGAATCGCCTCCATTTGCCCGACCTGCCCGGCGCGGCACAACACCGTCAGCTTGACGCCGGGACGCTGCTTTTTCATTTGAATCGCGGTCGTGTCAACGTCAAGCGGCCCGGCCTCCCAAAGTTTCTCGATGCAATAGCCGATCATTTCGCCGGTCATGTCGTCGAGGTTCGTTTCCAGCACCTGGATTTCGTCGTGATCGTGTTCGTGCGGGTGGTCATGCGAATGCTCATGCCCGTGCGTGTGATCGTGGACATGAACATGGCTGTGGTCATGCGCATGATCGTGACCGTGTTCGCCGTCATGAGGATGTTCGTGTTCATGATGGTGCGCGTGTTCGTGATGATGCTCGTGCGCGTGTGCATGTTCGGGGACGTCGTCCGTTTCACCGACGATCAGCCGGAGCAGGTTTGCCTGGCCTGGCAGGTCGCGGCCGCCCGCTCCGCAACCGATGCTTGTGATCGTCATCGCGGGCATCGGCAGAAATGCCTTGACCGTTGTTGCGAGAATCGCGGCTCCGGTCGGCGTGGTCAGTTCCAAAGGCACATCCGACGCGGCAATCGGTACGCCCTTGAGCAGTTCGGCGGTCGCGGGTGCGGGCACACTGCATGTCCCGTGCGCAATTTTGATTGTGCCTGTACCGGTCGGAACCGCTGAAGCGTAAATCGCGTCGGGACTCAGATAATCCAGCCCGACCGCCGCGCCGACAATGTCGGCAATCGAATCGGCAGCTCCCACTTCGTGAAAATGCACGCTTTCCATATCCGTGCCATGCACTTTCGCTTCGGCTTCGGCCAGTTTTCTGAAAATATTTCCGGCCAGTTCCGCGGCGTTCGGCGTCAATGCCCCGGCGTCTTTCGCCGTGTCGATCATCGCGAGAATGTCGCTCAAATGCCGGTGGACGTGCTCGTGCGGACACCGGACATGGACGCGAAGTGCCCGCATGGCGTGACGTTGCACGGTTTCCGCTTCGATCTGCAATCCCGGCACGCCCAGCGATTGAACCGCGCGGTCCATCAATGCGACCGGCACTCCGGCATCGACCAACGCACCCAGCGTCATGTCCCCGCTGATTCCCGAAACGCAGTCAAAGTATGCTATTTTCATGTGATGATGATATTGAGTTGGGAGTGTGAAGTCAGGGGTTTCGCCGGGCGTCCCGGAGGCCGGTTGGGATGAATCCTATTTCAAGGCAACCCAAATTTCATCAATTCTTGTGCATGTCGCTACGAGAACGGCTAACGAATCACCACCGCGACGCGGCTAACGAGTTACCGGTCACTGGCTACGGGCCACTACTTATTCGCATGGATTTCGGCCAACATGCCGAGCGTTTCGCGGACTTGCGGGATTTCGGTGAAACCGATGGTCATGGCATCGACGGTTCCCAGACCGGTGACGAATTCGAGTGATTCGCGGCGTTGCGACGCTTCGGTACAACGGCCTTCACCGAAAATTTTCATGCCGAGAATGCCGACGCCCTTGTCGTGCAGTGCCTTGATGACCGGTACGACCTTGTCCGGGTCGTCATCGGTCAGAAAGTCCTTACCGAAGGGATTGATGCGCACAAGCACAATGTCAAGTTCATCGACTTCCAGGCACTTTTTGAAGGCATCCAGGGAGTGGCACGACACGCCGATCGCGCGGACACGCCCAGCTTTCTTTTCATCCTGAAGAGCTTTCCAGGCACCGGCACGTTCTTCCGGCCAGCGACCGTTGGTCATGCAGTGCAACAACACCGTATCGAGGTATTTCGTTTCCAGCTCATACAGGTAACGGCCTATATCCGCCTTGACCAGTTCTTCCGTCCCGGAAGGCGTTTTGGACAGCAGGAAAAACTCCTCACGATTCCAGCCGCGCAGGGCGTGTTGAACGTAAACGTGTGTGCGGTAATTTTGCGCCGTATCGATGTAACGCACACCCTGATCGAAGGCTGTATGCATCAATTCGATAAACGCGGCTTCGCCCATGTCGTAATAGGGGCGGCCGCCGGACATGCCGGTTCCCATGCCGAGGATACTGGTTTCAATGCCGGTTTTTCCCAACTTGCAACGCGGGAAACCGTTCGGGAAGTATTTTTTTGCGGCGTCCTGCATGGCAAGAGCCGGAGACGCCTGAGCATTCGGCGACGAGTTGGCGTGAGGGTGAAGTAACGAACCGACTGCCGCTCCGAAAGTCGAAGCAGTGGCGACAAAACCACGACGGGTGACATGGGACATAACATGGCTCCTGAGATCAAAGTGTGAAAAAAGCTTGACGCGGGACGGTCACGGCGTGACCACCCCCAGTCCGTTCATTCTATGAAATGGACTCCGAAATTTCAAGTCACCCCGGCAAGGACTCAGATTTTCTCGATGATCATAGCGTTCGACCGCCCGGCACGCGAGTTATTGAGCGTTAGAACTCGTGTCTTGTTACAGGGTTGCGGCGAACCATGCACAACGTTGATCGGGCAACTGGCGTCCGGTTTTTCGTGATTCCGCGTCGGGGGAATCAGCCCTTTTTGCAGGCCGATCAGCGAGGCAATCAATTCAATGGTGCCGGAACCGCCGCCCAAATCGCCGAAATGCCCCTTGGGAGCGGTGACGGGAACGTCACCCAGTTCGTCACGAATGGCCTCGGCTTCGACCCGATCTTCCCAAACGGCACCCATACCATCGGAATTGACATGGCTCAGATCGTTCGGTGTGCAATCGGCGTCCCGCATCGCCTGGCGAATAGCCGCTCGGATACTCAGGCCGGTGATCGGCTTTTGGTACAAGGCCGGTTCAAACGCCTGGGCAAAGCCAATGATACGGGCAATCGGCCTTGCACCGCGCGCGTCAGCCGTTGCGCGGGATTCAACGATGAGCGAACCGGAACCCTCGCCGAGTACGGTTCCCCGGCGATCAGCGTCGTAGGGACGCGGTTGCACCGTCGGGTCGCCGGACGTTGGAGCAAGATTATGAGTTCGGCTCCGCGCAAGAAAAATCGGGTTGATCCGATTGCCGACCCCGCCGCAAATCATGACGTCGGCCTGGCCGCGTTCGATCGTTCGTACCGCTTCGGTAATCGCCGAAAGGCTCGAACTGCGCCGCAATGTGACCGTGTTGTTCGGCCCGCGGGCGTCGATGGCAATGGCCAACTGTCCGGCAACGAGATTCGGCAGATATTTCAACATCCAGAGCGGAAAGATTTTCGGGAGTGCGCCGGAGCCCCAGAGTGAAAATTCGATACGATCATCGATTTGACAGGTTTTGAATGCGTCAACCAGTTCGTCGAGTTCCAGCCCGATCAGGTCGGAACCGAACACGATGCCAAGCCGGTCCGGGTCGATGGTCGGTGATTCGCAGTTGACAGTCAATCCGGCGTTTTCAATCGCGTGTAACGATGCGATGTAGCCGAGTTGGATGTCGCGGCTCATGTTTTTGATGTTTTTTCGCGGTTTGACGAAATCTTTTGCCCGAATGTCCGGCACGACGCTGCCGAACAGCGGCGCGTGACCGGATTCAAACGTCTCGACCACCGAAACACCGCTGCGCCCTTCGCAGAGGGACTGCCAATAAGTGTCCAGGTCATTGCCAATGGGACTCAAGACGCCCATGCCGGTGATGACGATTTCTTTGCTGATCATGTCGCGTGAAAATTGTTGATTCCTGTTTTCTGCTTTGCCGCACAACACGTGATCCCATCGCGGGAAACCATTTTACCCTAATTCACAACAATTTGGTAGGGCGGTCGAAAAGCGCAGAATGCAGAATGCAGAATGCAGAATATTCCGCTCCTCACTCCTCACTCCTAGCCACTAACCACTAGCCACTTCCCCCTTCACTCTGCGTTCTGCTCTCTGCACTCTGCGCTCGTCACTGGTTTCACGGAATTTTACCTGAACATTGACCCAGTATCTCCGGTTTTTTTGCGAAAAGTTGCCAAATTTGCCGATTTTGCCGGCTATGCTGTATTATTGTGCTGGTGGCACGAATGATTACGCTGGTGGCACAAACTGACGGCACGAAATCCATCAGATTTTTTCAGCAAACGGTGATAACGTTGAACAAAACGGTGATAACGTTGAGCAAATCGGTGATAACGTTCCACCAAACGGTGATAACGTTGAGCAAATCTGTGATAACGTTCCATCAAACGGTGATAACGTTGAGCAAAACGGTGATAACGTTGCATCAGATTGGTGAATCGTTCCATCCGCGAGCATCTCTTTTTGTACAAATTCTGCATTTTTTGCATGACAAACGACGCATTTTAACGCGCAGATGGGTTATTCGGGGGGAGGTAGTGGCTAGTGGCTAGTGGCTAGTGGCTAGTGGCTAGTGGCTAGTGGCTAGTGGCTAGTGGCTAGTGGCTAGTGGCTAGTGGCTAGTGGCTAGTGGCGAGGAGTGAGGAGCGGAATATTCTGCACTCTGCACTCTGCATTCTGCACTTTGCACTACCCCCTGATCCCTCTTTTGTAAACGCGGTAGGTTTTGTAGTGTTGCGCCCCGATGCGTTCAATGATGCGGTTGACCTTGTCATTGTCCTCGTCGGTCCAGCTCAATTCCCCGGCCTTGAATTGTTTTGTATTTTTTCCGTAATTCAGCGTGTCAATGATCAAACGTTCCGCAACCCCCCGCTGGCGGTACTCCGGCAACACGCAAAGGACCATCATCCGCGCTGTGGTGACGTTTTTCAATTGCCGGTAAAACCGCCACAAGCCGACGGGCAATCCCCAGCAGGTCAATCGGCCGTTGAGCGGTTTGATCACTTCATTCAAATCAGGTACTGTAATCGAAAAACCGACGGGCTGTCCCTCTTTTTCCGCGATGAGAATCATTTTTTCATCAGCAAACAAGCTCAATTGTTTTGCGAAATAACGGATTTCCGGTTCGGACAATTCAACACAGGCCCACCACCAGTTTTTCCGGGCGAAATCATATATCTGCATGCAGCGTTGCACATCCCGCTCGAAGTGTTTCCGGGAAAACGACCGGATGGTAATGTCCGCGTTCCGGGAGGCCACGCGATTCATCAAGGGTTGCCATTTCTGAACAATATCATAAGGGTCCTCAAACCACCAGGCATACAGGTCCTTGTCTTTTTCAAAACCCCAGCCTTCAATCAATGCGGGATAATAGGCCGGATTGTGCGGCATCATGATTCGCGGCGGCATGTGAAAGCCGTCAATCAGCGTCCCGCATTCGTAATTCGTCGAATAAGTGACCGGCCCGATGATCGTGTCGCGCCCTTTGGCGCGAATCCAGGCGGCGGCGCGTTCGAACAGGGCGTTGGCCGTTTCCTGGTCGTTGATCGATTCGAAGAAGCCGAAATTGCCCAGATTTGTGTGGTTTTGCTCGTTATACCGCGGGTCGTCCGAGGCCAGAATGCGCCCAACCACCTGCCCTTCCCGGATCGCCAGAAACTTGGCGGCGTCCCCATGGAGAAAAAACGGATGTTGCTTTGGGTTGAGTGTGGATTTGACGTCCCACTTCAACGGTGGAATCCAATGCGGATCGTCCCGGTAAATTCGCCAGGGAAGATCGACGAACTGGTCCAGTTGCTTTCGCGTTGTTACTTCTTGAATCATCACGATGAATATTTTGAGTTGAAAATCAGTTGACGGCTTGTGGAACAAAGGCTATTGACCGGGCAACGCGAGCGAATCCCGGCCGATTTCCGGGTAATCATAGATTCGGAAGGTTTTGTTGCGGATGGCACCGCCTTTTTCGAGACTGCCCCGCGAAAACCGGTTCGATTCCAGCACCCAGGAAAATTCCGCTTCTTGAATCCCCGACGCAATGGCTTGCGGAACAAGACCTTCGAGCAACAGGAGTGCCAATCCGTGCATCTGGTATTCGGGCAATACGTTGGTGCTGAGAACGCGAATGCGTTTGATTTGGTCTTTATTTCGCAATAATTTCAGGAAACCGAAGGGAAACAACCGGCCGTTGATTTCCCGGATGCGCGGGTTGTAGTCCGGCAGGCCGAAGGATGCTCCGACCAACTGACCATCAATTTCGACGCCGGTTGCAAGTTCCGGCACGATCAGGTATTTCAACCCGGCTGTCATGGCTTTCAGTTCCGCCTCCGACATGGGGACAAATCCCCAGGTGTTGGTCAGGGAACGGTTGTAAATATTGAGAAACAATTCGACATCGCGGGCAAAATTCCGGCGGTCGAGCGGCCGGACGATTGCCCCGGTCTTTTCGGCGATCACTTTTGCCATGGGCACAAATCGCTCGCGAATTTTCGGAAGCATTTCGATTTTGCCCCAATAGGAATAAAGGTCCTGCGACTTGCGAAATCCGTACTCCTCAAGCAACCGCTCATAATAGGACGGGTTGTAAGTCATCATGAAAAAAGGTGTGGAGTCAAAACCGTCGATCAGCAATCCCAGGGTGTGGTTGAGCGAAGGGTTGACCGGCCCGCGCATGATAGTCATTCCTTTCGTTTTCAGCCAGCCCAACGCCGCGTCAAAGAGAGCGTGCGACACTTCCGTATCATTAATCGACTCGAAAAAACCGAAAAAGCCGATATTCTCCTTGTACCGTTCGACATGACCGCGATTGAAAATGGCCGCGATTCGCCCCACAACCTCAGAACCTTGGATGGCAATATAGGTTTGGCACTCATTACGGTCGTAAAATGGGTGTTTTGCATAATTGACGAGCGATTTTTGTTCCCCCCGGAGCATGGGAACCCAATAGGGATCGTCTTTGTACAATAACCATGGAAATTGCAAGAACCGTTTCTTGTCGCGGGCGGACTCGATTTGTATGACTTGAATTTCACTCATATCGCAAAGTTTTGGAAAGCTGTCTTGATTGTGTTCTGATTGAAAGGTTGCGCGATAAGATTTTGGTTATCACGACTGGTTGACGGTAATTCTATATGTTTGTGAATGATATTCGTCGTCAATTATACCAAAGAAATGACTCGTTGCACAGGTACAAAAAAAATCCGGCAGAATGGTCATTTCCTCCATTTTTTTTGACAAATTCGTATAGTCACCAAAGGCAATTCCTGTTAGAATTGACCGAAATTACGTACACATCCAGTTATTAGTACGCCAAAAAGATTACTGTTATGATAAGGTATTGGACGGCAGGTGAATCCCACGGCAAGGGCCACATTGCGTTTTTGGACTCGTTTCCCGCCGGTATTACTGTTGATAAAGCATCTATTGACAGTGAGTTACGTCGTCGACAAGGGGGCTATGGACGCGGCGGACGCCAGGCAATCGAAACCGATGAAGTGGAGATACTGACCGGCGTTTGGCACGATGTGACTATTGGTTCGCCAGTTGTGCTGTGGGTCAAAAACCGCGACGCGAAAATCAACGATATGCCCGATTTGGCCGCTCCACGACCCGGACATGGTGATTTGGCCGGAATGATCAAGTACCATTCCGGAATACGTCCGATTTTGGAGCGTGCCAGTGCCAGGGGAACAACAGCAGTTGTTGCAGCCGGGGCTTTGGCGAAATTATTGCTGGCGGAATTTGATATTCGCGTTACTGCGTATGTCGTTGCTATCGGGGAACTTTCGCTCGAGCCAAAGGTAACGGCGCAAAAACACTTAGCCGCCTTACCCTGTGAGGCGGATATAACCACCGAATTGCGCAACAAAAGCGAATTGTATTCGCTTCGACCGGACAAGGACGACGAAGCGAAACAGTTGATCGACCGGTGCCGTGAAAACGGCGATACCTTGGGTGGTGCGATCGAAGTGCGGGTCGATGGCGTACCGTTCGGGTTGGGAACGCACACGCAATGGGATTTGAAACTCGATGGCCGTTTGGCGCAGGCGGTGATGGCCGTACAGGCAATCAAAGGAGTTGAAATCGGCTTGGGATTTCAATCGGCGAGGCAATTAGGGCAAGATGTGCATGACCCGATTGTGTTTGACAAAAACCAATTGAACTCACGGTCGTTCGGGTTTTCTCGGACTTCGAACAACGCGGGCGGCATCGAAGCGGGCATGACCAACAGTGAGCCGATAGTCATTCGGGCGGCACTCAAACCGATTGCGACACTCAAAGCGGCACTCCCGTCGGTCGATTTGAGTTCGATGCAACCGACAACTGCATCGTATGAGCGCAGCGATGTGTGCGCTGTTCCGGCAGCAAGCGTCGTGCTTGAAGCCGTTGTCGCATTGGAAATCGCAAAGGCACTGACGGAAAAATTCGGCTCCGACAGTGTCGGGGAAATGAAGGCGTTTTATCAGGCATTTTGCGAAATGAACAGAAATCGGTGGGGCAAAGAGGATAAGGCACCTTCTGTGAAAAGATAGCGATTAATGCGATAAAACAGTATGTTTTGCTTTTTGACAGAGGAATGTTGCAGAAAGTGAACATTTGCTTTGTTTTCGCGATGATTTGTGCCGAAAAAAACAAAGATATAGGCAGGTATGCATCCTACGTTTTGGTGATTGAAAACGGATGTTCAAGTTACATGACAAGACACGGCGGTTTTTGACGCTGTCGCTATTTTTGCTGCTTGGCCCGGCACTGTTGCTGGCTGTTTTGGGCGTGGTGTATTCGCGCCATTCGGTTCGAACAGTGAACGAGTGGGAGCGATTGTTGACTCATGCCCTCGGCAAACAGGTTGAGATGGACGGCGTCAGTTTTCCCGCTCCCGGCATGGTGCGATTTTCCCAAATGCGTGTTATTGATCCGGAAACCAACACAACGTTACTGCAAATCCCGCAATGGGAACTGATTGAATGTTTCGGCGAAATGCCGCAACACATCGACCCCGCCGTCATGTCCCAGACTGACGGGCAGGTCAACCCCCCATCGCAAAAAAACCTGTCTTCCACCGGGTTTTACGAACCCGGTTTCCCGCGAGCACCTTACAAACGCGGGCTGTTCGCGTCAATCGGCTTTGCCTGTTCGCGTTTTTTCGGCAAACAACCGAGCTATCGGCACTGCGAAATCCCGGAAATCTCGTGCAACGACGCGGTACTCACGCAGGCCAAAGACGTGTTGCTGGAGCTGATGGCCAAACTGCCCCTGACGCAGGCGTATGGCAAACAATCGCATACCGGGATCAAGCCGACCGTGTTATTCGTTGGTATAATTGATGTCTCTTCTCAGCAGGGTGAAAAACAAAAATCAGATTGCGTGGCAATCAGGAACGCTTGTTTTGAGTTGCGCCCCACTGCGGAACAGACGACTTTCCTCGCGACTTTTCATCCGGTCGATCAGGCAACTGACGCCCAGCCGTTCCGACTTGCCGTTTCCCGCAAACGAGGATCGGCGGCATGGACCCATATCCGATTTGCAACCGGCGAAAACGACGTTCCGATCCGGTTGCTGACTGACCTCGACCCGTTTTTTGAAGGTTTCGGTCGGCAAAGTCGCTTCAACGGAACCATCGTTGCCGAAAGCAGCGTTGACCAACAGAAAAAGCGAACCCGAACATTTGAGTTGACCGACACCGTGTTTGACAATGTCGCGTTGGAATCGCTTTTGAGCAAATCGCTGTCGTTCCGGTTTGACGGCACGGCCGACAAGGTGACGCTTGATTCGGCCAAATTTCGTAGCGGATCAAACGACTCGGACACTTTGCGGCTCGAGTTTGCCGAGGGAGCGATGTTCGATGCCCGTGGAATTGCTTCGTGGCCGGGTTTGCGCCGCCTCGTACAGGGAACGGGACTCCAGCTTTTACCCCGGACGACCAACCCGCCCGACACGGACATCACGTTCCGCGACGGCACTTTCCGGTTCCAAATCACCTCACAGGGAATCTGTCTGTCCCCGAAACTTGACGCCCAATCGCAACCGTGTCCGCTCGTGGTTATCGACAACCTTTGTGCCGTGTTTTGGCCTAACCCACAGCACGTCATTCGTTATGATGAACTGCTGACCGCGCTTTCCCAGCCAAACTCGCAACACATCCCACTCATGCTGGAAACGCAACATCTGCTTTCAACGTTGCCGATTACGGTTGGGCCGGGTGGTGTGATGGAAAATGAAGCATCCCAGCAGACGACGCAACGGGGCCGGTTGAAAGACATGATTCAGGAATCGTCCGAACCGCAAAACCCGCCGGTGGGTGAACCGTCCCCGATGGCCGTTCAACAACAGCAATTCACCCCACAGCAGCTTATGGAGTTGCAACCACCGCAAACGTCCCGGGAAAACGTTTCCAGTGTCCCGGCGATGTCGCCTGTTCCGGCACTTGACATGCCGCAACAGCCGTATCAGCAACCCTACACCGTACCGCAACACGTCGCGATGGGCGGTGGCAGCCAACGATCTGAATCGCCGGCAATGGGAAGCCGACAATCGCAGGAGAATTCTTACATCCCTCAGCCGCGAGCAACAGAATCCCCGTTTTTGGAAAGAATACAAGACACTGTCAATCCGGCAACGCCGAACCCACAGCCGATGCAGCAACCGATCCAATCGCTTGTGACCCAGACGCAGGTGCCGCAACCACAAACTCAGCAGTATCCACCCTCGTACTACGTGCCGCAATCAAATCAGAACCTGGCAATGGCGCAACCCAACGGCGTTCCTTACGGTAACAGTGTTCAATCCATGAACAATCCACAACTCCTGGCCGCCCAGCAACCGCAAGACCGCGTGGTGCTCACAACACCCATCAACGGAATCTCAAACGAGGTACAAATGAATTCCGCTTCGGGCAGTTCCAGCCGGTTCAACAGTGCCGTCCCATCGACATTCGAACTCAATCCAACACAAGTGGCCGCCGCCCAGCAACCGTCGCTGTATGGTAATTCGTACTACGACGCCTCGGCAACGCAGCCGCAAACGCCATCTCAGCCGGCATTCCAACCGGCAACATCGCAACCTTCCGGTGGCCAATTCGACTTGTGGCAATCGAACCGGTGAAGTGATTATCTCACGAAAATTATATACCGCGCAACGCCAAAAAAGTAATTGATGAAGTAGCAATTCATCCAACCCAAACATCAGCCGCCGCCTCAAGAGTAAAGATAAAACCATGACAAAATTTCAACTGACATTGCTTGTTGTGATTTGTGTTATGTCCCCGGCACTCGCCCAGGAAAGCGGGAGAGTGAGAAATTGGCTCGAAACGAGAGGCATCATGTTTCAAGAAAAAGTTGCCGTCTATCGTGTGCCGGTTGGAATCAAAGTGATCTTGGATGGTATGCCCTACGATAGAGAGTTCGCCATTCTCCTGACGGATGCATATCGGGATGTTGCGGCACATGCCCAACAAAGCGGCGCAAAACTCCTGACAGTCGGTGAACCGGAAAAGAAATTCCTCACTGCTCCTTTGGAATCTTTCTGGAATGATTACCTCGCCAAGGGACGCTTCAACGAAGAGTCCTGTGCGTCAACAAATCGACCATTTACGCCGATTGACCCATCCAATACCGAAATTCGTGGAGTCAAGGACGGCGATATCATCGCAGTTGACGGATGCAAGTTCCACGTTTTGGACACGCCCGGAATGAGTTCAGTGTCGGTTTCCTATTACCACGATCTTCAAGACGACCATGGCAGTTACCGCTATGTCTTCACCGGTGATTTGATCTGCGGCGACGGCAGGATTGCCAATATGTATGACTTGCAGGATCGTTTCCCTGAAGCGGAAATCGGTCCGTACCACGGCTATATGGCGCGCGTGCCAAGATTGATCGAGAGTTTGGAAAAAA
>Ga0099364_10011940_pt1 | contig 11779 bp, 8 predicted proteins | sample TergutTh196P3_FD_73070 | JGI IMG/M metagenome (GOLD analysis project Ga0099364, IMG submission 73070) | Microcerotermes parvus P3 segment gut microbial communities from Pointe-Noire, Republic of the Congo - Th196 P3 | ecosystem: Host-associated > Arthropoda: Insects > Digestive system > Gut ...
CAAAATAATTCGAATTTCGTAAAAACGAAACCCTGTTTTTTTTTTGGTGGGGCGGGGCCTCTGCTCCTGCCGAAAATTGGAATTACCCCCCCCGCCGCTGACGCGGCACCCCTCCACAGAGGGGAATAATTCGGAATAGACTGACAAAACAACCGGTAATCCAAAGAAAGACACGAATGAAGTGAATTCTAAAAACATGGAAAATTCAAAAAACAGCTTGCTTAGGCGAGTTCTTTGGGTTGTCTTAACGGTGTTCCTGACTGCCGCCGTGATAGGAGCATTATATCTGTTTACCGATATATTCGACTTAATCTCCCCGCCGGGACGATCATCCGGAGTATTGATGCACAGCGAGTCTGAACTACCGACACCATTTTCGGTTGAAATACTGCGATATAATGACATTGAAAGCGAAAAAGTCAGAAGCTGGATAGACGAAAATGCCGAAAACGGATTCGTATCAGAGCGAGCCGTATACTATACGATGTATCACAATGACTTTGAATCGGCAATGGAAATGTTTCTATATATGCCACTGGCTGGAGAAATATTTGGCGACATATCCGTTGCAAACATCAGGGGAGGCGAATCAGGTAACGCGCTCGTGCTGGTGATTGATTCAGTTGAGAGCAGCACCGGAATCGAAGACGGAAAAGACTTGATTTTGCATATTTTTCCAACGAGGGAGAGCGTTGAGTCCGATCTTCGCACCGAGCGGCTCTATGTGGATGGGGTGAGGTATTTTTGCCTGGGAGCTTCATTCACCGACCTGACCCAAATCCGCGACTAAGACAATGGACGGTTGCACCTAAAAAATGTCATTCTGAGGGAGCTTGCGACCGAAGAATCTTACTTATCGGCAATATCGTGTAATAAGATCCTTCACTACGTTCAGGATGACAAACCTTGGGGATTTTCAACAGTGTCCGCACTTAGTCACCCAATACCGTTTGTTATATGATTTGACCCGAGGAGCGTGAAGTATCATGCAACTGGATGAAACATACATACAAGCAAATAACCAGTTGGAAGACCTTATTTACAACGGAGGCCTTCTGGAAAAAGCAGCTTATGGAATATTATGCTGCCTTTGTATTTATCTGCTATTATATGCTCTCAGCAAGAAAATGAAACGCCACTGGGAAAGCACAAATTACATCATCTTATGCGCGGGAATGCTGTTTTTTGCCGCATGTACACTGCTATCTGAGTTTTTCCAAACGAACACTGCAATCATGGACATGCTTGGAACGCTGCGGTACATTGGTATAATCATAGCTCCAACTATGCTATGCTTGCATATCAGACAGCAAGTGTCTTACAAGGAACTGCGAATTGTCGATAGTCTACTGCTCTATGTACCTCCAAGTTTCTTCATAATCGTGTTACTGCGTGATGCATTCATATCCCAAGCTGCCAACTTCATCAGTGCAATCAACGACACTCCATGGATCGTGATGGCGTTCTACGCATTCACAATTGTCGTTGTGATACGCTCATATCTGCTATGCTTCAATGTTTTCTACCAGATGCCAAGACATATGCGCCGATCGACAAGGTATATGCTACTGAGCATATCGGCGTTTGCTCTCGTACTGGCACTTGATGTGTTGTGGCGAAATACCTTTGTCCTGATAGTGCCGCCGAGTGATGCTCTCGATGCGTTATTGCCAATTGGCGCTCCACTGGGATTTGGTTTATTATTGTTTCCTCTTCATAGCGCGATGCATCTGATGCCCGCAGAGGATGTCATCGTTACATCACGCGAGTTCGTCGTTGGCGGTTTGTCCACGACGATTCTCGTGCTTGGGCGAAAGATGCAGATTTTGGACTGGAACAGGAAAGTATGGGACGATGGGTATCCTTTGCCAAAGCCATTGTATAAGGAACCCATCGAAGTTTATCGCAGGCGAATAGTTGAGCAGAATCCATTTCGCATCTCTCCGCATGACAGCAATATAATAACGGCTGTTTATGGTTCTGATGAGATGCATTTTTTGATGCAAACCCGCGAGATTCATAACAGGAAACGGCATTTCGGGTATGTCCTTGAGATTTCTGAAATCACGAGGGTTTATACTATGATGAGGCTTTTTGAGGAAATCGCGCATTTCGATCAGTTGACGAAACTGCATAACCGCAACGCTTATCTGAGTTATGTTCAAGAATCGATTGTCGAAGAGAATATGCCGTTGCTCATTTTCGTAGGCGATGTCAATGGATTGAAAACATTGAATGATAATCATGGGCATTTAATTGGAGATCAGCTGCTCAAAGCTGTAGCGGATATTATCTCCGAAGCTGCGCCTCCCGATGCGTTCACTGCCCGCGTCGGTGGTGATGAGTATGTCATGCTGGTGCCGAATGGCACTGATGAGATGGCTAACCAGTTCGTCCAGGATGTTATTAGTTTGTGTTCGATCACAACGATTGAACAGTTTGGCAGTCCGAGCATTTCATGGGGTTATGCGATTATGACTTCAATCGAGCAGTCTTATAATGATATTTTTGATAGTGCAGACGCTATGATGTATGCATACAAAAAAGGCCGCAACCAGTTCAGCAGCAGCGGCCTATTGCCGGAAAACCCTTCGTAAATTCGGAATTCGGAGTTCAGAATTCGGAATTCGGAATAACCGAATCCTGATATATTATTTGTAGGGCAGGGGCTCTGCTCCTGCCGAAAATAGGAATCAACCACCCCGCCCGTAACAGTGATTTACTACTGACGCATATAATGAGCGATAAGCCGAAGGGAACTAAATCATGCATACAGAAACGCAATTAGAGCAAATAACGAATGAACTATCTATATACATGCAAAGCGTGTTAGGAAGCAAGCTTCATAAAATCATCTTATATGGTTCGTATGCTCGCGGAGATTACAATGAAGACTCAGATATAGACATCATGGTTCTCGCAGATATCGAAGAAGATAATATACATATTTTCAAATCTTTAGCAAATAAGGTTGCTAGCAGAGTTAGCTTAGAACATGATGCTCTCGTAACAATTTCATTGAGAAATAGCCCGTTGTTTTACAGTCGTATGAGTGTACTGCCATTTTATCAGAATGTTGTCAAAGAAGGTGTTGTGATTTATGGATCCTGAAAAAGAATTATCGGAATATAGAATTAGCCAAGCCGAGCGAATCACACTTGTACCTGTGTGCGGATTCTGACTTGCTCACGTTGCTTGATTTTTACCTGTTCACTCAGTTTCTGCCGGAGTTGAATGTCCTCTTCACTCTCATATGAGAAAGTAATCGCAAGAGCGTAAGATTGAGGTATAACTTCATCGGGATGGGAGAATTTTGCCTTTCCGGTAACGAGAACGTGAATGAATGGGTCATTGTCCTCCCAAAGCAAATCAGAACCACCTCGCGAACCTTTTTCCCATACTCGTTGCTGTAGGGTGGAATTTCTTATTTCTGTTGACCCTGGTTTGAAAGGAGCAGGGTGCTTTTTAGCAAAATCATCAATGTAACCATCAATTTGACTTGTATCGATATTTGCTCCTCCACTTTTCCTTTTTTCGCTATTATACTTTCTAAGAGCATCGAAATAGTTGAGTAGCTTATCAACATCAAGTCGACGAAGAACCTCAAACCAAAGGCTATTCGCTATATAATCCTTACGGCTGAGTCTGGTTGGAGGATTATATGCAAAACCAATCGCTATTCGCTTGCTAGTGTTGAGCTTCAGAAACTCGATCGGTATAGGTATTTTGTACAGATGAATTTGCCGTAAATCCAGAGCATCCTCGGAGAATAGAGTGACATGATTACGGTCAGTAAATAGGGTAGAGTCGTCTACTTTTCCGTAACCGCTCAACCTCAGCCGCCAGTCCTGTGTTTGCTTTGTTTTACCGGAAAACCCAACAGGAACAGCATCGTTAAGCCAATCAGTCTGAACATATTTTGCTGAACTTGCCAGAAGTGCCCTGATAAGATTAGCAGTGGGTTCTTCACCCAACTGTTTAAATAGCGCATATTGAAGTCTTGCTGCTATATGCGTAACGTGCGGTGCGGCAAAACTCGTGCCTTGCCAGCCTTTGAACACTCTGTCCGTCGTATTGTTAAGCGTTGGCTCGTTCAAGGCGCGATTACTATACCAGCTTGTGCTACCTGCCATTTGCGACAGTGCAATATTACCACCGTAGTCAACAAAATCCGGCTTTATACCTCCGCCAACACCTTCACCAGTGCGTGTAAATGCGGAAGGATAACCTATATTACCAACGGAAAGAGGGGTTGGTCTATTTGGGAACGATTCTGGCTCGGAATAACGGGTGATTGAACCAACGGTAATTCCGAGAGCGGTGGTAGCTGGGTCTATTAGGTGGTGTTCTTCAGATAGAAGTTGATTTCGTATGTTCTCCATCAAGTCTTTTCGGCTAGCAAACACAGGCACATCAGGTGAATGTACATTTCCTGTGCTTACTACAATAACTACGTCCAATTCCCGCGATAACGCATCCAACAGAGAAGCCCATGCCATTTGCCTTCCACCATTATAAATTCGACTTTCAAAGCCAACCGACAAGTTGAATACCCGACAATTGTAATTTTCATGAAAATACTGAATGGCACTTGCTACGAGTTCCTCTGGACGTTTGTTCTCGTCGAAGACAGGAGTATTCCAAGTGTTGTCATTATGCATGACTTTTCCATTGAATAGGCGCACAAGAGGGCTAAACGCACGATTTTCTTTATCGTAGTCTGTCAAGTCACCGTAAGCTACGATACCTCCAACACCAGTTCCATGTCCATTTAGGTCTGCGGTTGTATCTTCGGTCAAGTCAAAGTCTTCTTCGGCAATGATTATCTTTGACAGCAAAGGATTACCAGAAAATATGCCAGAATCAACCACACAGGCTTTCGGAGCGTTTTCGGCAAGCTCATTATCGACAGTAGGTACAAAATCCGCAGAGTACAATTCACACTGTTCTGTGGAGATTACGCCTATGGGGAAGTCAACTTGTGCTATCAGGTCAAGTTTTCGTAGAACTTCAAGCGTGAACCGGTTCACTTTCGCTCGTCCAAGGAGCAGATTGGGTAAAACAAATAGATCACCAAGCAAAGTACTACTGCCTGTACCGAGAGCGTTCTTGATTTGCCCCTCAATGTCATTGCGCTTTGTAATATCTCCATCAAACCACACATCTATATCAACGATAAACAGACCTTCAGGCAGAGAGTCATTATCAATTGCGTCTGAAAGTCCTCTGCCAGTCCGATCCTCTGGTGATACTGGCCTGATGTTCTCAATGCAAGCAAACAAGTCGCGCCGTTGCGCGTATGTAAGCACATCTGTATCGTCAGGATTGTCACTCTCCCACAGAGAACGCTCATGCTCAAAGACGGCTATATCGTCCTTGCTGGCAAATTGCACCACAAAGCGCATTGTGCCGTCCGTGTTCTTGACTTCCTCGACAAGCACAAGGTGCAATTTATTTTGGAGTATATCAACACTTGGCGCTGCCTCTGCGCTTATTAGCTGGAGCACAATGAGGTTCTCAGCATCTATGCCGATATCTTTACGGTTGTCGACAATTGAAGTAACCGCATTTGATAGCTCTGTTTTGAGTGTACTCCCATGTCCACCCCTATTCCGCTGCGGAGGTCTTGCTACATTGGGGTTAGACCTGAAAACATATTCTATTGAGCGAATGTCTACCTTAGCTATTTCGATGTGATTTTCCATTAACTGTTTGCCTCTGCTCGGTATTGCGTTTTGCGAAGTAACACCATCTCTTTTTGTTGAAGAATCGCTTGTTCAACGTCATTCTTATTGTACATACGCCGTCCGTCAAGTATGCATCGCTTTATTACCGAGAGTGCAGCTCTCTCTACATCTGAATGTGAGAAATTTTCCATCTCGGTAATAAACTCGGTTATGATATTTTCAGAGCCTTTGAATTGTTTGAGTTTCATATTAAACAGTCTGACTCTTTCGCTGTTGCCCGGCATATCGAACCGTAGCGTACTGTCGAAACGCCGCCAAATAGCATAGTCGAGCGACTGTTCGAAATTGGTAGCAGCAATTACAAGTGATCGACCTTTGAAATTATCAATTTGTTGCAAAAACGTGTTTACCACACGCTTGATTTCGCCGTGCTCGTACTGGTCGTTACGGCTCCGCGCAATTGCGTCAAACTCATCGAAGAGCATAACATAGCTGTCGCCATTCACAAAGTCGAACACCTTTCTGATGTTGCCTGCTGTTTCTCCTAAATATGATGAAATAATTGCATCAAACCTCACGTAGAGGAGAGGAAGACCTATCTCCGCCGCAATTGCTCCAGCGGTCATGGTCTTACCGCAACCAGGCGGACCATAAAAAAGAACTCGCCGTATTGGGTACACGCCGTTGCTCATTAGTACATCCCAGTTACAAAACTCCCTTATAATCTGCTCGATCTTTTGCATGTTATTCTCTGTGAGGACGACATCTGAAAGAGTCTTGTCGGGATAGACTATTTCATATAGAGCGGCTTCTCGCTCTTTTCCGTTGCCATTTCCTATGGAAGGAGACAGCGCATTCATGCCCTTATGTGCAAACACAGACCCGTTACTCATAATCATACGAAGCTCATCCGCAAGAGCACTGTGGTTCTTCTTGCGTTCATCTTCAATTATTTCATTAGCAGTCTTGACGAAGCATTCGCGGTCATTCGTCTTAAAGCTGCTAAATAGCTTTTTGACCAAATCGGCTCTTGCCATAACCTTTTCCTCCTGATTTGATTTTCATTGATGCTCATGCGAGCATCTGTTGTGCTAGTCTGCGTTATGGCAATTCGCTTTCCTTATAGACTTCGGTAGGTACATAAATACCTTTGCAATACTCAAAAAAACTGTTGCGAGCCAGCCTACTTGGGACAATTCGTTCCTTCTCCCATTTGTTCAGCGTTGAATAGTTTATCTTAATCTCTTTGGCGAACCTATGCTGGCTCATTCCCAGACCGGTTCGCACCTGTTTGACAAATTCTGTGAAGGTCATTTTCCAAGTCCTCCTTTTGGGTACAATAACACATTCCGTGTATTAGCATATGCAACCAGTTTTTGTCAAATCTGTTTTACTCTGGCTGTGTTTTAGTGAAGGTAAAACATTGGTGTTTTGGTTACAATACTATTTGAGAGAAATACAAATACATCCGAAATACCCTTGACACTATAAATCATAAGATTATGGACAATGAACAATGAACAGTGAATAGTATATGGGAGACCAAGGATTAACCACCCCATCGCTAACGCGGCACCGCTCCACAGAGGGGAATTATTCGTATTCGATTTTGCGGTAGGAGCAGAGCCCCTGCCCTACGAATAATATACCAGGTTGCGGTAATTCCGAATTCCGAATTCCGAATTTACTTATTTTGATATGTTGCATTTGAGGCCATGCGATTCAAAAATCTCTTGAGCGCGAGTCTTCTCCGTGTGCAGAAGCTCTCGCAACTCCTCGAGAGAATACGACTTGCCAATCATCCTATATTTATTAGCGCCATAACGATGATATGGCATAATCTCGACAGGAGCATCTTTTGTTTTATCCTTCACAGCAACCGCAATAGCTGTAAGAGCTTCATCGGACGTATTATAGTCAGGAATCAAAGGAACACGCACGATAATCGAAACGCCGGAATTGACCGCGACCTCAAGATTGCGTAGAATCAACTCATTCGATTGACCGCAAGCCCTCAAATGCTCCGCAGGATCCATGTGCTTTAAGTCAAACAATACCAAATCGGAATATTGAAGAATCTTATCGAGATTGGCACTGTCGCCAAAACCGGACGTATCGGCACAGGTGCCGATTTTCTCTAGTCTGCATTGTTTGAAAAGTGCCGAGACAAAATCGGCTTGACCGAGGATTTCACCTCCGGAAGCGGTAATCCCGCCTCCGGAGGCTTCATAAAAGTCATAATCGCGCTTGACGACGCTCATCACCTCATCAACAGTCATAATTTTGCCGGACATACTCAAGGCTTCGGGTATGCATACATCGAGGCATTTACCGCAACGCTTGCATAAGGTGCCGTCAACGATAACATCGTCAGCCGTGAGTGTGATCGCGCTATTCGGGCAGATAGCCGCGCATTCACCGCAATGCTTGCATGAGGTATATCGCCAACTGATCTCAGGGCGCGTGCTTTGGGATTCGGGGTTGGAACACCAAAGGCAAGTGAGTGGACAACCTTTGAAGAATACAGTCGTCCGCACTCCCGGTCCGTCGTCGATGCTATATCTTTGGATGTTGAAAACTAATCCGTGTAATTCCGGCATTTATATGACCATTCCTTTCGCTGCGCTATGCTGTTCTACAAATTGTCGTGCATGGAGCGGGTTACGATTTCGTTTTGGAGCTCACGCGGCAAGTCAATGAAATATGCGCTGTAACCGCCGACTCTGACAAGCAGATTCCTGTGGCTGGCAGGATTTTGCTGCGCATCGAGCAACTCTTCGCGGCTGTGAATGTTAAACTGAATGTGCCATCCGCCTCGTTTCATGAAAGCCTTAATTAGCCAGGCGAGCTTCTGAAGCTTTTCGTCCGTGTTTAGTACGGACTTTGAAAACTTCATGTTCATCGCGTAACCAACAAACTCGTTTGCATACGGGCCTTTCGTGGCAGAGTTTATGGCTGCCGTCGGGCCGTTAATATCCATCCCGGGCATGACCGAGCAAGCAGCATCGCAAGTCGGGCTATATGCATCGCGTCCGCTGGGCGTCGCACCGACTGCTTTCCCGATAATGATATGTCCCGCTGCCGCTCCTATGAACAGCATCGGTTTCTTACCGGTTATCGGGTCAATCCAGCGCTGCATGATTTCAGGAACTTTTGTAGATAATTCATCATATATTTCATCGACATAATCATCATCGTTACCATATTTCGGAGCGTTGAGACATAGTTGCTTGAGATCTTCGTAACCTTCCCAGTTCGCGGCGCATGCATTGAGCATTTCGTCCATGGATACGACTTTTTTGTCGAATACGAGTTTCTTTAAGCCTGCGAGACTGTCAGCAAGATCGACCATTCCGCGACTGCCGAGCCACGATGTTCTCCCTTCGGGGTAGCGCGCTCCGCCTTCTTTCGGTGTGAGGCCTTCTTTGATACAGTCTTCATATTGCATTGCGCAACGCAGCCCACTCATTGGTCCGTCGGTAATTTCTGTGCAAAGAGTTAGGACTTTTATGCGGTGCAATACAGGCACGAAATACTCCAATTGCTTGTAATATGCCTCCATGACTTGTTCGAGGCTCGTGAATGTCCTGGGATCGCCGGTATGCGGGCCCAGTTGTTTTTTTGTCTTTGGGTCAAAACCGTCATTAAGAGCAAGCTCGAATACTTTGAACTGGTTTATGTTATGCCCTCCGCCCAGATGCTCCATGCAATCGAGGTGATAACCGAGGCAGCCACTGGCGTTCCAGTTGCAAGCATCGGAGAGTGGTACGTCGCGGTCAAGATATCTCTTTGTTCCAAGGCTGTCATTGAGGAACGCGGGATTACCTCCGCCAAATTCGACATTGCAACGCAAGGCGTGTACTATGAAATCGGGATCCATATCAGGATTGTATCGTACATAGATCGCCGGTTCTGATAGCTTGACTTGAGCCATTGCTTCGAGGACGAGCCAGGAGATATCGTTTGTCAAATCCTCACCTTTTTCATTGACTCCGCAAAGGGTGATGTTCGGGAGCAATGAGCCGGGAGCGGCGCGTTGTTCGCGAGGAATCGTGACGAGGTTTTCGCATTCTCTGATTTTTAGCCAAAAAGCCCCAAGCAGCTCTGCTGCATCTTGAGCAGTTATGTTCCCGGCTTCTTTATCTTTTTGATAATATGGGAATAGTAGCTGATCGAGTCTGCCGACGGGAACCTCAGGTCTGTCGGAACTCTCTTTCCAGCATACGAGATGATATAACCTGGCGCATTGGACAGCTTCGAAGAATGTACGCGGTGGTTCTGCGGGAACGCGGTCGCAAGCGTCAGCTATTCTGATAAGCTCTGCTTTGCGTTTGGGATCAGTCTCTTTGTCTGCCAGTTCACGGGCGAGGTCAGCGTGGCGGTTAGCGAATTTGATGAATGCCTCGCATGATATGATACAAGCTTCGAGCAGCCAATATTTTCTGATGAATTGAGCTGAGCCGTGGCTGTTTTCATTGTCACCCTCTTGCATCATGCGTTCGCGTTCTTTTTTGCATAAGTCGATGACGTAATTCAAGCCGTTTTCAACGCATTTTATGCTGACCTGCGCGACGCCTCCGCCGTATGCGCTATAGTTTTGGAATAGACCGCGGTCCATCTTGTAACGGACACCGCGCCCTTCAAAGACGCAGGCTCTGTCAAACAGGAGGTCGAATACGTCCTCGCCCATGTCATATTCAAGGGCGGCGTTGACTGTTGATACCTTTGGCATATTTTCGACCCAGTATTCGGCATCTTCCGTGAGTTTTGCAAGATCGTCGGGATCTATGTTTGTCGATTCCGTGTCGCTGGTTTTACGGGCGAATTTGCCTGATTTGCACATATCGAGGATTTCGTGCGGTTTCATTGCGCATAATGTTCCATTGCCTCGAATGAATTTTGTCAGTGATCCTACGATGATTTCTCCGTCGCGTATGAGTATCGGGCATTCGAGCAGTCTTTTTTCAAGCGCTTTTGCCCAGCGGATGTCGACCGGGAGCCCTTCGGTTTCTTTCCAGGATTCTGTGAAGAGTAGCGTGTCATCGACGTAGACTTGTGGCGGTGCATCTTCCCATTCTTTTTTTAGTTTTTGCAGCCTGGGAGTGAGTACCTGCACTCCTCTGATTTCTTCAGCGTTTACCTTAACAGCCATTATATATCAACCCTTTCAGTTTAATACTTACTAAATCACTTGTGGATGTTACTGGAACTGTGCGTACTTTCTTCATTATAATAGATGTCATCTATCCAAGTGGCAGGATTATTATCTATGTATTGCCAAATACGTTTATACTCTTCTTCATTGCGTATAATATGGTCGTGAAATCGCGGTTGCCATAGTGTTCTTCCTGATATACCAAGCATTTTATTATATCGTTTTGTTGTTATTGACTTAAACACGCATATTATGTCCAGTATTGTAGGTTGTGTAGGGCAGGGGCTCTGCTCCTGCCGATCTATCGCAATTATTGTATGCATATGGTTTGGCATGAAAATGCTTTTATCAATTCTGATATTGTTATATCGTTTTTCTAGTTCAATCAACTCTGTTTCACATATTTTACCTGCATCAGACATTTGGCAGGAGCAGAGCCCCTGCCCTACAACTACGTTGCATAAAAGGCTTTGCCGCTGATGCGTACATATTGTGATGAAATAATACCCTGCACTAGAATAATCATAACCTTTTAATCGTAAGCTTTTTCTTTTTGTAAATTGCTCTTCCAATAGTGTTACCAATGATTATGGAATATATTTATTCCGAATTCCGAATTCATAATTCTTAATTTTCATCGTATGCCTTGGCGATGATATCGGCGATGAGATCACTTGTCACAGGGGCGGGGAATGTGCCTTTACCAAACAGTTTCACCAGACCCTCCTGCATACCAACGACAATGTCAGGAAGAACACTTAATATCTCATCTCTATCAAGACCAAGCTCGCGCATATTTGGCATTTTCAGCTTTTTCATTAAGTTTTGAATAGTTGCCTTCGCAGCAGCACCAATCGTTTCGGGAGCCGCATCGGATGGAATATCGGCGCCAAACGCCTCTGCAATATACCTGACTCTGTCAGGACAGAAAGGAGCA
>Ga0099364_10011941_pt1 | contig 11779 bp, 10 predicted proteins | sample TergutTh196P3_FD_73070 | JGI IMG/M metagenome (GOLD analysis project Ga0099364, IMG submission 73070) | Microcerotermes parvus P3 segment gut microbial communities from Pointe-Noire, Republic of the Congo - Th196 P3 | ecosystem: Host-associated > Arthropoda: Insects > Digestive system > Gut ...
CGTATATTCTCTGAGGTGTTTGCCTGACCAAGCAGGCCGTCAGCCTGCTTGAGCAGGGCCTCCCTGCCGGGGAAACCGCCCTTGCCGAACGCGACCATGCGGGCCAGCCCGGCCTCGACCGGGCCGATCTCCGGGGTAAGCTCGTGCCCGCACGCGCGCCGTCCGGCCTCCACGCGCAGGATATCGAGAGCCACTAACCCGCACGGCTTCGCGCCGAGCGCGGCCATGCGCGACCATATGACCAGCGCCGAGATGCGCGGCACGAGCAGATCAAAGCCCTTCTCCGGCGTGTGGCTTGAGGCCGACGCGAACACCGGCACGCCCTCAAGCAGAAAATGGCCGCAAAAGCCGTCCCTGCGGGCGTATATCAGCGACGTATGGGCTTTCAGGCCGCGCAGTATCTCGCCGGACAGCGGCCCGCGGAGGGCGAGGCGCGCGTATTCGGGCGTGCGGTCGGTCAAAGCGCGTGTCCCCTTGCGCTCCGCGAGGTATTCGGCGCAGGCGGCCGCATACGGCGGCCCGGACGCGCAAAGCACCCCGTCCGCGAACGGGTAGGCCATGAACGAGTCTATAACGCCGCCCGATTCCCCGCACAGTATGGCGCGGCACGCCAGCCCGTCGGACAGCGGCGACATGTCGGTCGCCGACAGCGCTTGCAGCAGCCCCGCCGCGCCGTTTCCGCCTATCACAAAGGCCGACATGTGTGAAATGTCGAACAGCCCCGCGCCGTTTCGCGCCGCGTTATATTCCTCGGCCACGCCGCCGTAGCGCGACGGAACCGAGCATCCGCCGTATTCAAGCATTTTCGCACCCAGCTCCGCGTGGGCGCGGTCTACGGGTGAAAGCCGCACCGATACACCGTCCTCGGCCGGAGCCTAAGCCCGGCAAATCCGCCGGGCAAGTCCGCCGGCAGGTATAATTATGGTCGGGCGGCCGCCCGTTGTCAATTTATTTCTTGCCCTCGCATGTAAACGGTGTTATAATACCGTTGCGTGTTTACCGCCCAAACTGATTATCGAAAGGATTCATGCGATGAAGCTGTCCGACGTAAGAGAGATATTGTCCGCGAGCGTTATGTGCGGCGAGGAGCGCCTGAGCGAGGAGGTTCTGTCGGTGTGCGGCTCCGACCTTATGAGCGACGTTCTGGCGTTTGTGAAAGACCAGTCCGTTTTGCTGACCGGCCTGATGAACCAGCAGGTCGTGCGCACGGCGGAAATGATGGATATGAAGTGCATAGTGTTCGTGCGCGGCAAAACGCCCGAGCCGGACGTGGTAACGCTGGCCAATCAGCGCGGCCTGACCGTTATGTCCACCATGCACAGGATGTACGAGGCTTGCGGCAGACTGTACTCCGGCGGGCTGGTTTAACATGCCTATGGAGAAGCTCACGCTTTCGTTCGATATAATAGGCGGCAACTTCATAGCCGCCGGCGAGGCGTCGTCGGCCACCAAAGCCGCCCTGCGAAAGATCGGACTGTCCAACGACATCATACGCCGCGTCTCCATCTGCATGTATGAGGGCGAGATCAATCAGGTCATACACGGCGGCGGCGGCAAGGCCGTCATCGAGGTGGACGAGCGGCGCGTCGCCATAACGCTGACCGACGGCGGCCCCGGCATACCCGACGTGTCCAAGGCTCTTGAGGAAGGCTTTTCGACGGCCACCAACGAGATACGCGAGCAGGGCTTCGGCGCCGGCATGGGACTGCCCAACATGAAGCGCTACTCGGACGAGTTCGAGATAATCTCAAAGCCGGGCGAGGGTACGACGGTCGTCATGTCCATAAGGTTCTGAGGGAGGTATACCCTTGATATCGGTTCGGCTGGATCCGGAAAAATGCAGGGGATGCACCATTTGCATAAAACGCTGCCCCACCGAGGCCATCAGGGTGCGTTCGGGGCGCGCGAAAATAATCAAGGAGCGCTGTATCGACTGCGGCAACTGCGTGCGCTCCTGTTACTACCACGCCAAGGTCGCCGTGGCCGACCCGCTGTCGCGCGTGTCGGACTTCACACACTCTATCGCCCTGCCCGCCCCGTCGCTGTTCGGGCAGTTCAAGAACCTTGAGGATCCCGGCGTCGTGCTGCGCGCGCTGCTCGGCATGGGGTTTTCCGAGGTATTCGAGCCGGCGCTGGCCGCCGAGATGATCTCCGCGCTCACGGCCTCCAAGCTGGGGAAAAACGCGCCCAAGCCCCTCGTCTCGTCCGCGTGTCCCGCCGTATTGAGGCTTATCACACAGCGGTTCCCAAACATGATACCGCATGTGCTTGACCTTATTTCACCCGCCGAGTTAGCCGCCAAGCTGGCGCGCGGGCGCGCCGTCGCGAGGACGGGGCTGCGGCCGCGCGACGTGGGCGTGTTCTTCATCTCGCCGTGCCCCGCCAAGGTTACGGAATCGCATCAGCCCAGTCGTCTGGACGCGCCCGTTATAGACTACGCGGTGTCCATGTCGGAGGTATATTTTAAGCTGCTGCCGCTCATGAAAAGGTCGCAGGCCATGCCGCGCGCCGCGCGCGACGGCCTGCGGTGGGCGTTCTCAGGCGGCGAGTCGCGGCTTTTGGGCGACGCGCGGTGCGCCTTCGTGGGCGGCCTTGACAATGTTATAGGTATGCTTGAGACCCTCGACGGCGAGGAGGACTCGGAGCTTGATTATTTAGAGCTGGGCGCGTGTCCGGGCGGCTGCGTGGGCGGCTGCCTGACCGTTGAGAACCCGTTCACCGCGGCCGCGCGCCTGCGCCGTCTGGCCGCCGCCGCCGCGTCCGGCCCGGACGCCGGCGCAAGCCCCGTCGAGGTGTTTTCCCAGGATTTCATAGCGGAGCAGGCCAAGCCCGCGAGGGAGCTTATATACACGCCGACCACCATACTCGACCGCGACGTGGGCCGCGCCATGCAGAAGCTCAGGCAGGTCGAGGAGCTGAAGGAGCGGCTGCCCGGCCTCGACTGCGGCTCGTGCGGCGCGCCCGGCTGCCACGCGCTGGCCGAGGACGTTATACTGGGCTGGGCCGAGGAGTCCGACTGCATCTTCAATGTCCGCGACGGCGTGGAATACGCCGCCAACGACGGCATCTATCTGCCGCCGCCGTTCAGGAGACGAAAGGACGACGAGCAGGCCCTGTAGGGAGGGAGACGTTATGACCGTTTCAGAGCTTTGCGCCTCGCTCGCGGGCGCCGAGCGCGTGTGCGGAAGCGACGCCGCGCTGTCGCGCGAGGTCACGGGCGGCTATTGCGGCGACCTGCTGAGCTGGGTGATGGGCCGCGCGCAGCCCGGACAGGCCTGGGTGACTATCATGGGCAACGCCAACACGGCCGCCGTCGCGCTGCTGGCCGACGTGTCGTGCGTTATACTGGCCGAGGGCGTCGCGCCCGACGCGCAGCTTCTGAGCCGCGCGCGGGCCGAGGATCTGCCCCTGTTTGGCAGCGCGGCGTCCGCGTTTGAGCTTTGCGCGGCCATAGGGCGCGCCCTAAGGATATGCTGCTGACGCTCGACATACACATACACTCGTGCCTGTCGCCGTGCGGCTCGCCCGACATGACGCCGCGCAATATCGCGGCTATGGCGGCCCTGTGCGGGCTTACGGCCTTCGCCGTATCCGACCACAACACCTGCCGCCAGTGCCCGCCTGTCATGGCCGCCGCCGCCGAGCATGGGCTGCTCGCCATTCCGGCCATGGAGCTTACAACGTCCGAGGAGGCGCATGTGCTGTGCCTGCTGCCCGATCTCGGCGCGGCCGCCGCTTTTTCGGATTACGTTTACGAGCGGCTGCCCGATATAGCCAACAGGCCGGAGATATTCGGCGAACAGACGGTTATGGACAGGCATGACCGGCCGGCGGCCGAGGAGCGCAGGCTTCTGCTGTCGGCGACGTCTATCAGCGTATACGGCGTATCGGAGCTGGCCGAGAGCTTCGGCGGTATGGCCATACCGGCGCATATAGACCGCCCGTCGTTCTCCGTGCTGTCCAACCTCGGCCTGTGGGACGCCGCGTGGGGCTTCAAGGCTTTTGAGGCCGGCGACCCGGAGTCCGTGCCCGGTCTGAGGGCGCGGTTCCCGGAGCTGGCGGCTCTGAGATACGTCTCCAATTCCGACGCGCATACGCTTGAGGGTCTGGGCGCGGCCCGGCCCGGGACGCTGGAAGCCGAGCGGCCCGACGCCCGCGCCGTTATAGACGCTCTGAAACGCGGACAGACCCGCAAACCAAATATACAAGGAGGATCAACATGCCCAACCTGAAAACCAAGGTGCCCTTCAAGGGCACGCCCGAGCAGGAGTCCAAGCTGCTGGGTATCATCGAGTCGCACAAGGGCAAGCGGGGCGCGACAATGCCCGTGCTCCAGCAGGCGCAGGACATCTACGGCTATTTGCCCGAGGAGGTGCAGATCACGGTCGCCGAGGGCTTGGGGCTGTCCCTGTCCGAGGTATACGGCGTCGTGTCGTTCTACTCGCAGTTCACGGTCAACCCGAAGGGCGAGCATGTGGTGTCGGTCTGCATGGGGACGGCGTGTTACGTCAAGGGCGCGGCGAGCATCCTTGAGCGCGTCGAGCGCAAGATCGGCTGCGAGGCAGGCTCGATTACCGCCGACGGCCGCTTCTCGGTTGACGCGACGCGCTGTATAGGCGCCTGCGGCCTGGCGCCCGTCATAACGGTCGGCAGCGACGTCTACGGACGGTTAGTACCCGACGAGGTGGACGGCATACTCGGCAAATATACGGATAAATGACCGAGCTGAGCCTTTATGTCCTCGACATCGTTCAAAACAGCGTGACGGCGGGCGCTTCGCGCATAGACGTCGGGCTTGAGGAAAGCGGCGGCGACCTGACCTTCACGGTGCGCGACGACGGGCGCGGCATGAGCCGCGAGCTGCTCGGCAGGGCGCTTGACCCGTTCACCACTACGCGCACCACGCGCAAGGTGGGGCTGGGGCTTCCCTTCCTGAAACAGCTCGCGGAGCAGACCGGCGGCTCGTTAGCTCTGGAGAGCGAGCCGGGCGCGGGGACGACCCTGACCGCCGTATTCGGCGCGCGGCATATAGATATGCCGCCTATGGGAGACTGGGCGGGCACGGTCACGACCTTAGTACAAGGCTCGCCGGATATCAGGTTCACATTCCGGCGCTCGGGCGGCGGCGGGGACTACTCCCTCGACACCGACGAGCTGAGGGAGGCGCTGGGCGGCGACGTGCCGCTGAACCACCCGGACGTCCTGATGTGGCTGAACGAATTTATTACCGAAAACGAACGCAATTTATAGTAAAGGAGTTTTACAGTTGAAATCATTGGAGGAACTGAGGGCCATTCGCGAAAAGGCGCGTGAGCAGATGACGCTGAGAAAAGAGGACGGCCCGCAGAGTACGCGCGTAATCGTCGGCATGGCGACCTGCGGCATCGCCGCGGGCGCGAGGCCCGTGCTGGCGGCGGCGGTCGAGCAGGTATCGCGCCGCAAGCTTGAAAACGTATCGGTCACGCAGACCGGCTGTATCGGGGTATGCCGCCTTGAGCCCATCGTCGAGGTTCTCGCGCCCGGCGAGGAGAAGGTGACATATGTGAAGATGACCCCCGAAATGATGGAAAAGGTTATCGCGGAGCATATCGTCAACAACCGGGTGGTGAAGGAATACACCATAGGCGCCGAGGAGCCCGGCCCGGCCGCGAATTAGAAGGAAGGTGAAGGCTTTGGATTTTGTAAGGTCACATATTCTGGTCTGCGGCGGCACAGGCTGCACCGCAAGCAAAAGCCCTCTGCTCATCGAGGAATTCGGCAAACAGCTTAAAGCGGCCGGACTTGAACGCGAGGTAATGGTAATACAGACCGGCTGCTTCGGGCTGTGCGAGCTTGGCCCCGTCGTCGTGGTATACCCCGAGGGCGCGTTCTATTCCCGCATAACGCCCGCCGACGTTGAAACCATCGTCTCCGAGCATATCCTCAAGGGGCGTATCGTAGCGCGCCTGCTGTACCACGAAACCGTGAGCCACGACAGCGTTAACTCGCTTAACGATACGAATTTTTACAAAAAGCAGCTGCGCATAGCGCTGCGCAACTGCGGCGTGATAAATCCCGAAAACATCGACGAGTATATCGCCATGGACGGCTATCAGGCGCTGGCCAAGGCGCTCACCGAACAGACGCCGGACGAGGTAATCCAGATCATGATCGACTCCGGGCTGCGCGGGCGCGGCGGCGCGGGCTTCCCGACGGGCCGCAAATGGCAATACGCCAAGTCATATAAGGGCGACCAGAAATACGTGCTGTGCAACGCCGACGAGGGCGACCCCGGCGCGTTCATGGATCGCTCCATACTCGAGGGCGACCCCCACTCGGTCATCGAGGCCATGATCATCGCCGGCTACGCCATAGGCGCCTCCCAAGGCTATATCTATGTGCGCGCCGAGTACCCCATCGCGGTTCAGCGCCTTGAGAAGGCCATAGGGCAGGCGCGCGAATACGGCCTGCTCGGCCAAAATATTTTCGGAACGGGCTTCGGCTTCGACCTGAGCATACGGCTGGGCGCGGGCGCCTTTGTGTGCGGCGAGGAAACCGCGCTCATCGCCTCCATCGAGGGCTGCCGCGGCGAACCCAGGCCCAGACCGCCCTTCCCCGCGGAGAGGGGCCTGTTCGGAAGGCCGACCATGAACAACAACGTCGAGACCTACGCCAATATACCCTGGATACTCATTAACGGCACCGAGGCGTTCGCGGCCATCGGCACCGAGAACTCAAAGGGCACGAAGGTGTTCGCGCTGGGCGGCAAGATCGTCAACACCGGGCTGGTGGAGGTGCCCATGGGCACCACCCTGCGCGAGGTAATCGAGGAGATCGGCGGCGGCTGCCCCGGCGGCAAGAAATTCAAGGCCGCGCAGACCGGCGGCCCGTCGGGCGGCTGTATACCCGCGGAGCATATAGACAAGCCCATAGACTACGAAAGCCTGTCCGCCATCGGCTCGATGATGGGCTCCGGCGGCCTGATAGTCATGGACGAGGACAACTGCATGGTCGATATGGCGCGCTACTTCCTCGACTTCACTGTGGATGAGTCGTGCGGCAAATGCACGCCGTGCCGCATCGGTACGCGGCGCCTGCACCAGATGCTCGACAAGTTCACCGAGGGCAGGGCCACATTAGAGGATATAGACATGATGGAGGAGCTGTGCGCCCATATCAGCAAAAACAGCCTGTGCGCGCTGGGGCAGACCGCCTCCAACCCCGTCCTGTCCACCCTGCGCTACTTCCGCGACGAATACGAGGCGCACGTCAGGGACAGGAAATGCCCGGCCCGCGTCTGCAAGTCGCTTCTGCAATATCTCATCATAGATAAGTGCAGGGGCTGCACGGCCTGCAAGCGCGTATGCCCGACCGACGCCATATCGGGCGAGGTTAAGAAGCTCCATGTCATAGACCAGGAAAAATGCGTTAAATGCGGCGCGTGTATGGAGACATGCAAATTCGCCGCCATCATTAAGGAATAACCCGCCGCGGTTCCCGCGGCGCACCGGTTCCCGGAATCAGGATTCCCGGAACCAAGCGCGCAAAAAACGTCAAGGCACTCAGAAAGGAATGGTTAACACATGGAAACCATAAAGCTCACCATAAACGGCAAAGAAGTCGAGGCGCCCAAAGGCTCGACCATACTTGAGGCCGCGCGCCTGACGGGCATAAATATCCCGACGCTGTGTTACCTTAAACGCATAAACGCCATAGGCGCCTGCCGCATATGCGTGGTCGAGGTAAAGGGCGCGCGCACCAACGTGGCGGCGTGCGCCTATCCGGCGGCCGAGGGCATGGTCGTCGAGACCAACACGGCCTCGCTTATCAAGGCGCGCCGCAACACGCTGGAGCTTATACTCTCCAACCACCGCATGGACTGCCTGACCTGCCTGCGCAACCGCAGCTGCGAGCTGCAGAAGCTGGCGGCGGATTTCGGCATACAGCATATCCGCTACGACACCGACAAGACCGAGCCGGAGATCGAGGACTCGTCGCTGCACCTTGTGCGCGACAACTCAAAGTGTATCCTGTGCCGCCGCTGCGTGGCGGTCTGCAAGTATAATCAGGCCGTCGCGGTCATAGGCCCCAACGACCGCGGGTATCAGACGCATATCTCGTGCGCGTTCGACCGCAATTTAGACGAGTCGCCGTGCGTGTCGTGCGGTCAGTGTACCGCCGTGTGCCCGACGGCCGCGCTCAACGAGAAGGACGACACCGAAAAGGTCTGGAAAGCGCTGGGCGACCCCGCCAAGCACGTCGTGGTAGGCGTCGCGCCCTCCATACGCGTGACCATCGGGGAGTGCTTCGGCGAGCCGGTCGGCACAAACGCGGAGGGCCGCATGGTGGCCGCGCTCAACCGTCTCGGCTTCGACCGCGTGTTCGACATCAACCACACGGCCGACCTCACCGTCATGGAGGAGGGCGTCGAGTTCATCAAGCGCCTTGAGACCAACGACCGCCTGCCGCTCATAACGTCATGCTCGCCCGCGTGGATACGCTTCGCCGAGATGTATTATACCGACTTCATACCCAACATGTCGTCGTGCAAGTCGCCTCAGCAGATGTTCGGCGCGGTCATAAAGACTTTCTACGCCAAGGAGCGCGGCATCGACCCCAAGGATATCGTCACGGTGTCCATCATGCCCTGTACGGCCAAAAAATTCGAGATACACCGCGAAAACGAGCAGGCCGTGGACGGGCTTCCCGACATAGACATCGCCATAACCACGCGCGAGCTGTCGCGTATGATATCGCGCGCGGGCATAATGTTCGGGGAGCTGGACGGCGAGCAGTTTGACGACATCGCCAGCACGGCCGGCCTTATCTTCGGCACGACCGGCGGCGTCATGGAGGCCGCGCTGCGCACCGTGGCCGAGATCGTGGACAAAAAGCCGCTTGAAAACGTCGAATTCACCGAGGTGCGCGGCGTCGCGGGCATTAAAGAAGCCGTCTATAAAATCGGCGGCAGGGACGTGCGCGTGGCGTGCGCCAGCGGCCTGACCAACGTCAAGCGCCTGTTAGACTCCATACGCGCCGGCGAGAAGCAATATGATTTCATCGAGGTCATGGCCTGCCCCGGCGGCTGCATAAACGGCGGCGGCCAGCCCGTACAACCGTCCTCGGTGCGCAACAATATAGACCTGCGCGAGGAGCGCGCCAAGGCCATTTACAACATGGACTCCGGCGCCGAGCTGCGCAAGAGCCATGAAAACCCGCTTATCAAGCGCATGTACGACGAGTATTTCGGCGAGCCGGGCGGCGAGAAGGCTCACCACGCGCTGCATACCACCTATAAGCGGCAGACCAAGTACAAGCTGGATTAAAACGCGGCGTGCTGAATATCGTTTGGGGGCGCGCTCACGCGCCCCACGCGCGTTATTTGATGGACGAAGCCGCCGCGCTCGCGCGCGGCGGCCAAAAGCGCCAGATCCTGCTGGCGCCCGAGCCGTTCTCGCACGAGACCGAGCGTTTGCTGTGCGAGCTGGGCGGCGACGCCATCTCGCTGTCGTGCGAGGTGCTGACCTTCACGCGCCTTATACACCGCGTGCTGGCCGCCGAGGGCGGCCTTGCCGACGCGCGCCTCGACCCCGCGGGGCGCCTGCTGCTGCTGTCGCGCGCGCTCGAAGCCGTGCGCCCGTCGCTGACGCGCTGGGGCCGCAAGGCCGGCTCGCCGCTGTTCTTAGAGCGCCTGATGGCGACCATAGACGAGCTGAAGGCCTATGAGGCAAAGCCCGAAGCGCTGTCCGTGCCGCCCGGCGAGGCGGCGTCCGGGCCTTCGGCCGGCAAGCTTAATGACCTGCGCCTCATCTGGGAGGCGTTTGACGCGCTGGCCGCGCGCGTATCGGTCTCCGACCCGCGCGACCTGCCGTCGCGCGTGGCCGAGCTGATAGACACGTGCCCCTACGCCGGCGGCACGCGGCTGTACATAGACGGCTTTATAAGCTTCACCGCGCAGGAGCGCCGCATAGTGTCCGCGTTCATACGCCGCGCGGACGCCGTGACCTTCTGCGCGCCCGCGCCGCCGCCGGGCTTTGAGGACGGCGCGGCGCACTGGGAGCAGCCGCGCGGGACGGCGGCCGCCCTTGAGCGCGAGGCCCGGCGTTACGGCGTTAAAGTAACCCACCATACCCTGCCTTGTGACGATACGGCGTACCATCCCGCCCTGCGCCGCGTCGAAACGCTCGTAATGGGCGGCGGGCCTGATATTCCCGATATTGAGAAAACGCCGCCGTCGCGGGACGCGCTGATACTGCACGAGGCGGCGGACGTTTTTGCCGAATGTGAGTGGGCGGCCGAGCTGGCGCGCTCGTGGGTTGACGGCCCGCAGGGCGTCCGCTGCCGCGACATAGTGATATCGGCGCCCGACTGGGAGCTGTACGGCGCGGCGCTGGAATCGGCGTGCCTGCGGCGCGGCCTGCCGCTGTTCACCGACAGCGCCGCGCCGCTGACGCACAAGGCCGCCGCGCGCTTTATGACTTCCGCGCTCGAGGCCGCTGCCGACGGCATGTCGGCCGACAGCGTTATCGCGCTGATAAAGACCGGGCTGACGCCGCTGACCGCCGACCAGTCGTTTATGCTTGAGGATTATATACGCGTCCACGGCGTCCAGGGGGCGCACTGGTCGCGCGCGGAGCCTTGGACGGCGCACCCGTCCGGCTGGGGCGAGACCGGCTTCTCGGAGCGCGACCGCGAACGGCTCGGCGCCGTAAACAGCGCGCGCGAACGGCTGCGCGGCCCGCTTACGGCGCTGCGAGCGGCCTTTGGAAGGGTGCGCTCGGGGCTTGGCTATACGCGCGCGCTGTATGACTTCTGCGAGTCTATGGAGCTTCCGCAATCACTGGCCGCCAACTGCGAGCGGCTTGAGGCGCGCGGCCTTGAGCAGCAGGCCGCCGAGGGGCGGCGTCTGTGGGACGTGCTGTGCCGCGCCATGGATACCTGCGCGGAGCTGATAGAGAATTGGGAGTGCGCGCCGGATACATTTAATCATCTGTTCGGGCTGTGCCTGACGCAATACGGCGTCGGCGTCATACCCATCGCGCTCGACCGTATGCAGGCCGGGCCTTACGACCGCCTGCGACGGCGCGCGCCGCGCCGCCTGATCATGCTCGGCGCTTCCGAGCCGTTCATGCCGCGCGCGAACGAGGCGCCCGGCCTACTGACCGACGAGGAGCGCGTTCTGATCGAGCTTAACGGCGTGTCGTTAGCCCCGCGCGCCGAGGAGCGCGCCTCGCGCGAGCTGTTCAATCTGTACAGGTGCTTCTCGATGCCGTCCGAGACCTTAGCCGTGTGCCGCCCTGTCGCCATAGACGGCGCGCCGTCAAGACCGTCGCTGTTTTTCGAGCGCCTCGCGGCCCTATGGGACGGCGCGGATAACGAGCCGGAGGTCGGGCTGGCGGCGGACGCCGGATCCAAAGCGGACGCCGGGCCTTGGGTTTCAGGCCGCGCGCCGCTCGGCGAGCGCAGCGCGGGCATCTTGTTTTCCGGCGGCGGCGCGCTGTCGCCTATCCGTATGCAGACTTATCAGACTTGCAGGTTCCAATATTTCGCGCGTTACGCGCTCCGGGCGCGCCCGCGCCCTGAGCCGGGGCCGCGCCCGTCGGCCGCCGGCTCGCTGATACACGACGCCCTGCGCGTGATGGTGGAGGGCGTCATGGAGCGCGGCGGGTTCCGCGCCGTGACGCGCGCGGAGGCGCTTGAGATGGCCGGCCGCGCGGCCGGCGAGTACGCCCGCGCTCTGCCGGGCCGCGAGCTGCGCACGGCGCGCGAGCTGCGCCTGCTCGCGGGGCTGCGCGCCCCG
>Ga0099364_10011942_pt1 | contig 11779 bp, 5 predicted proteins | sample TergutTh196P3_FD_73070 | JGI IMG/M metagenome (GOLD analysis project Ga0099364, IMG submission 73070) | Microcerotermes parvus P3 segment gut microbial communities from Pointe-Noire, Republic of the Congo - Th196 P3 | ecosystem: Host-associated > Arthropoda: Insects > Digestive system > Gut ...
ATGTGGTATTTACTAACGCCATATTGGTTGGCGGCTCCAAGGCTATCCTTGATTATGCTGAACAAAAAAGATTTACGGGTTATATATCCGCTTCGGCTATAACAGACATCTTTTATCTTTCCCAAAAAAGACTTGGAAAAAAAGTTGCTAAAGAAGTACTTACAGAGTTGCTTCAAGTTTTCAAACCTGCAACAGTTACCGACAGCCATATCTATCAAGCATTGAACCTTGACTGGGACGACTTTGAAGACTCCGTCCAGTACATCGTGGGTGAAAGTTTTTCCGCTGATTACATTGTTACTCGTAACACTCAAGATTTTACCTCCAGTCTCATTCCGGTAGTAACACCGGAAGATTTTATTAAACTCATCACAGATAACAGTGAGCAAGATAAATAACAACCAAGAATAATAAACCACGGAGTACACAGAGTTACACGGAGTTTTAATTCGAAAGCTTCCTCTTCCCTCCGTGAAACTCCAAGCTGTCCGTAGGACAGCACAACTCCGTGGTTAAAATTCTCCACAAACAAATCAATTAACAACACGCTTAATCCCATCCTTCAAAGACACCACATTAAAATTCAAAACCAACCCAACTTTATAAGCTCCAAGCTTCATATAGGTCAATATTTGCGCAAGGTGAATATCGTCAATTTTTTTCACACTTTTCAATTCAATTACAACACTTTTTTCAACTAACAAATCAATCCTATACCCGCAATCAAGATGAACCCCTTCAAAAACCAACGGCAAAGGTTTTTCCTTTTCAACATACAACCCCGACTTAGTCAACTTGTAGAACAAACATTCTTGATAAGCACTTTCCAACAACCCAGGCCCCAAAGCCGAATGTACATCCATAGCACACCCAATGATCTTTTCCGTTAATTCTTCATTTTCCATCTATATCTCTCCCCAAGAATAATCAACCACGGAGTACTGCAACTGAAGTTGCTTTGAGTTACACGGAGTATTAATTCGAAAGCTTCTTCCTCCTCCATGAAACCCCGTGACATCCGTGGACAAAAAAGAAAGATTAAAAACCACGGAGTACACAGAGTTACACGGAGTTCTAGTCCGAAAACATCCCTTCATCCTCATTCCTCTTCTCTCCGTGAAACTCCGTGCAACTCCGTGGTTAACTTCTTCATTCTTCTCTCCGTGAAACTCCGTGCAACTCCGTGGTTAAATTTCTCCATTCTTCCTCCCTTCATGCCTCACTGCCCCCCCACTCGCCGCAGCCTCGGATACCCCCGCGAAATAACATTAACATCCCAGGCCGCACTCGGCGAAGCGATAGCGTCCGCCAAAGCAGGCGAGACAGTGCTCCCGAAATCAAGCATAGTCTCCACCAGCCACGCCCCTGTGGAAACGTTAGTTGAAGTAAACTGCGCCCAGGACCTGTTTGCGCCGTGCATATTGTCGTGAGCGAAAGCAACAGCAGGGGAAGTTAATGTCGGGCCGGAAAGGGTGACATTAAGATGGGTCGGAGATGTAGCGCCCTGAATACTGACACGATAATTCGCAGAACTGCCCCCTCTGTCCCTCAGCGTGAAGTGAAAATGCAGATAACGGCTGGTGTTTAACATATTGGCCAAGCTGATCCCTGTGATTTTACTGCCGTCCCAAACAGGAGGGGAATCTGGTAATGTCCACAATACCGCTTCGGGCTCCATAGTAACGCTTGCAAGACCCAAACCGCTGTTGTCGGTGGGGAAAAGGCCGTTGAGGGTGTACATATTTGTGATTGTCGGGCTGTTTAATGAAACGCTAAAATTGCTTAGCGGGTCATTGCTTCCGTCCGCCGCTGTAATTCGTGTGACGACAATCGGGTAAACTGAACGGCTGCCTGCATTGTTCAGCAGGTTGATGTTAAATGTCCTGCTTCCGTTCAGGCCAAGACTTCTAATTGTGTCCATACCGCTGATGGTACTGCCGTCCCATGTGCCTGATGCGCCGCTCAAAGTTGAACTTGCCATGCCGCTGCCGCTTGTGTCATTGGTCGTTAGGCCGCTGATGGAATAAATGGCTGTGTTTGTCGGATATGAGCCTGCGTTCACTGTAAGGCTGAAATTGCTGATTAGGTCTGATGTTTCATCCGCCGCTCTGGCTCTGATTCGTGTAACAACAAGGCGGTTCACCGAACTGCTGCCGTCATTGTTCCGCAGGGTGAGGTCAAAAGTTCTTGTGGCGTTAACTGCAAGACCGCTCAGGTTGATGTTGGTAATGGCAGTGCTCCCGTTCCATGTGCCGTTGGTTGCGCCTGTCGTCAATTCTGAACTTGCCGTACCGCTGAGCGTTATGCCGCTGATGGAATAAATGCCTGCGGTGGTTTGCGGGTATGTCGCACTGGTAACAAAGTCAACGCTGAAATTACCAAGAGGGTCGTTCCCTCCTTCCGCCAATGCTTCCCGCCTAACGGCAATGTTGTAAACAGACCGGCTGCCGTTATTGTTCTGCAGGGTAATGCCAAAATTTCTTGTGCCGTTAAGTCCAAGGCCGCTCAGGTTGTTGATGCCGCTAATGGTGTTGGTACTGCTGTTCCATGTGCCGACAGTGCCGCCCAATGTTGAACTAGCCATGCCGCTGCCGCTTGGGTCAGTAATCGTTATGCCGCTGATGGAATATGTAATGGCTGATGACATCAATACCGGGCTCGATATTTCAAAATCGCCTATCGCATAAGGGGCGGTCGCTCCCGTACTCGGTCTTATTTCAATGCGGTAAGTTGATGTCCCTCCGTCTGCATCCCGTAAAGTAAGGAAAAGCTGGAGGACGTCGCTTGCTGTTGCCAGTCCGCTTAAATTGAGGCCGGTAATATAACGGGTGCTGGCGTTAAAAACGGGATTTCCCCCTATGGCGGGAGGGTTTTTCGTAATGGTCACTGTTGTGCCGGCGGGTATAACAGGGTCGAGGTTGAGACTAGCGTTGGTGACAATAGTTCCGCCCAGAGCGGGTGCGCCGCTCATAATTGGCGCACTGCTTCCCAGCGTAAGCGTGCCGCCCATGACAGGCGCGCCCCCTTGCAATACTGGCGTGCCGCCCAAGACAGGAACGCCGCCCCCTTGCAGTACAGGTGTGCCGCCCATAACAGGGGCTGGGATAGGCTGAAGCACAGGTAAGCCGTTCAGGGAAGGCGGAGCGGAATAAACCGGCTCTGCGCTGTTCGAATACGCCCCCTTGCCGATGAACATATTTTCCAGAGCGTAGTTGTTTGCGTTAGACGCATTGGATTCGCCGAAAATACGCCCCGCAATTCTGGTGTCGTTTGCTGTGGCGCTGGTATTGTTGTTCATAACCGTAACGCTGGGGGAAAGGGAAGCGTTTCTTTGCAGAGTGCTGTCCCCTGCGGAGACAACATTGATACGCCCGACAATGCCCCCTGCGTGCGCATTCCCCGCCCCGCCGTTTTTTGCGCTGACTTCTCCCCGTGCAAAATTGTAACGGATATGATAGGGACGGGTAGAGTCAACCGCAGTATCACTAACATGACCGATAAGCCCCCCGGCATAAGTGGCGTTATTAGCTGTAGCTATAGTCCTCCTGTCTGCGGTAACATCGCCCAGAGCGTAGGAATGGTAAACGGAAAAACCGTAGTCCGTTGCGCTTCTATTAACGTACCCGATAAGACCGCCTGCCGACAGAGTATTAGAGCCGCCTCCGGTATAAAAGGCGCTGACATTCCCTGTCGCATAACACTCTGATATCGTGTAAGTATTTTGGTTGGCTGCAAGAGCAGAACTGGATTGCCAGCCTCCGACAAGGCCGCCTGCGTACACCATACTGGCAGAGCTTGAAGCCTGAACTTCGGCTGTGGAATAACACCCGTTTATATTTCCGTTTTGAAGATAACCGACAAAACCTCCCGCATAAATAGTCAATGAGCTTGAACCGCCGACAAGGGCCGCGCGGGAATAACTGTTGGTCAATGATGTGTCGTTCACTATATATCCAATCCCTCCTCCTAAATAAAGAGAGCCCTGCCCGTAAGAAGTGACCGAACCCTGCTCATACCAGCAGTTGTCTATATCTGAGTATGATGTGTACCCGACAAGCCCGCCGATATAGAGACCGCCGCCTCCGCTTTTGTCGCTTCGTACATCGCCCCTTACCCATGAATCTTTTGCATTGGCATACAGGGTTGACCCGAAAAGGCCGCCAAGATATACCGCACTGCCTCCTGAATACTCTTGCGGGACAATGATCTGCCCTGAAACCCGCAAATTCGAATAGTCGATATAGGTGATCTCGCCTGTAGTTGTGTTCATACTGCCTTCGCTGGCTCCTGTAATGCCCCCTATGTACGACGGGCCGCCGCCGGTTTTAACAGCGCTAAGACTGCCTGAAAATTCAATGTCCCGCTGAATCCCTCTGGTACTGCTATACCCCAAAATACCGCCCGCATACATTGTGTACCCTGACCCTTCCGTTGATCTCTGAATCAGCTTGAGATTACCCCCTGCCGTAACCCCCACAATAAATTCGTCGCTTGTAGTGCCGGCGCTGGTGCTGCCGGCAATACCGCCAAAGTACATCGAATATTGCGAGCTAAGATCAAAGTCCATATCAAGATTGGATATGCAGTTGATGATTGACCCTGACGCTGTCATACTCCCCAAAATACCGCCTATGTATTTAGTCGTATTATTGGAAAGTTCTCCGCTCTTCACGCTTCCTTCGGCAATAACATTGCGTATCTGCGTTACACTATTAGCATAAGCGTAAATACCGCCAAACCTGACGGTAACGCTGTTTTCAGCTATGCTGACATTATCATAAACAATGCGAAGGTCCCGGATTACCGCAGGGTTTGCCGTAGAACTGCCGTACACATTGCCAAAAAGCCCTAGATTTGTAAAATCAGTGCCGCTAACAAACACATCGGGATGAAAACTTTCAATTGTTATCGTATGCCCGTTGCCGAATAACCTGCCCCAGAAAGCATAGGTAGTGCCGGTGCCATAACCTATGGGTTTCCAGTCTCTCAGCACAATGTCAGAAGTAAGAATGTAGCGCACGCTGGAATTGCCCAGCCTGATACCCTCAAGCCCTGCCTGATCGCTTATTTCCACAACCCGAAAATTTGTTGTCTCGGAAGTGCCGCTGCTGCTTGCGCGCATATCGGGAATGTTCCAGATCTTGAAGGGCGCAGTCTCCGCCCTGCCGTTGGAATAAACGGCGACAAGTTTAATCTCATATTCGTAAACGCCGCTGATAATATCCCCGTTTCTAAAACCCGCATAACTGGCACGGGGAATACCCGTAATACTGAACGGAGGAACGGGATCTGGTGTCGTAGACCCCGGCGACACTGCACTGCTTCCCCTCAATATATCATTCACATAAACTTCGACAGATGCCGCATTTGTCGGTTTTGTCCATGTCAGGCTGATTTCGTTTGAAGTTTCATTGTATGTTGCGCCCCATGTAGTTACCGCAGTTACGGCTGTCGGATTATAGATGAAACTTCCCAGCGATGACGACCATCCGCTTAAATTCCCCAGACTGTCACGGAACTGTATCTGTAAGTGCCGAACAGCGCTTACGTCAGCGTTTGTAGTGCCCAGAACAGGAAAGCCTGGTGAGGCTATAGAAAAATTTCTGCTATGATAATTTTCATTTAACGGAATCCAGGTATCGTATGTCGTATAGTTGATAGTGCCATCGGCTCTGTGGTTTTCAAACCGGTACTGCCACGCAAGCTTTGAGTGATCGGTGTCCATTGTCCAGGGCTTGTCCCGAGACGCCATCGCAGGCGGAATGCCCAAGCCGGAATTGTCAGTAATCCCTGTAAAATTGGCGTCTATCCTAAAATCTCTTTGCTGGGCGTTATAAATCAGAACATTCCCGTCACGAAAAGCCTCGCCGCTCATACTTACAGTAAAACCGCCGCCCGGACCCATATTGTCATACACAAGCGTGACATAACGCCCCTCTTGTATTGCATTCTCCCAGGTATCCCCGGTGCCGGTGCCGTAAGGCAAAACCGCAAAACGCATTATCCCGGGGTACATAAGCGTACCGCTAATATTCCAGCTATAACTCGTTTTGAAAAATCTGGAACCCAGGGGAGCCCCTGCCAATTCTATATAGCTAAGGTCTGCGGCTGATGTCGAACTTTCATCGAACTCTGTATGCTGTGATCCGCTGCCCCTTCTATATTCATTGACTTCGCTTCCCTGCAAGTTTGCGTAATTTATCTCATTTATATATTTTAGGAGCGGCAGCTCTCCAGAGTTTGGAGGCATGTAATAATAAATCCAAAACGAAGTATTGCTCGTTGCAATCGTAGCCCCGTTTGATGATCTCAGCCGTCTGTCCCGCTCAAGAGGCGCGCCCTCCCAAATGAAATCTTCCTTGGTGGTATTCCCGTCAGGATAAAACACAGCCATCACGCCCTTTGCGCTATTGTAATACCTAAAAGTCCTGACCGTAGTCCACCCGCTTGTATTCCCAAGGCTGTCCCTGTATCTGAACTGCAAAGCCCTGTTTTCATTGGAACTTGTTAAAACAACGCCGTTCTTCAAATTCGTCAAGTCTATGGTTTGACTGTTATCGCTTAACTCAAACCAGCTATCCTCGTCATGATACTGCGAAGCCGTCCCTGCCGCATTTGCAAACCTGTACTGCCACTCGACAGCCGAAGGCTCGTCCATAGTCCAGGGCCTGTCCCTTGTCGCCGCCGACAGCCTGATACCGCCCTCCGCAAAATTGTCGCTTATAGCGGAGAAGTTGGCATTTATCCTCATCACCTTGCTCTCGGCATCGCTTGAGTAGTTATAAACATCGCCGTTTACCGAAGCCGCACCCGCATCATGCGCAAGAACCGCCGTCCCCCCCGGCGCCACATTGTCAAACACCACCGCCACAAAACGCCCCTCGGCAACCGCCCCCTGCCAGGTGTCTGCTTCCGTATCACCTTCCCGATACGGCAGAACGACAAGCCTTGTAATCCCTGCAACAGGAAGCGGAGTAGTCCAGGTATACACCGCCTTGTAAAAAACAGTGTCTGCATTTATCTGCGGATTATTCTGCCGATACGCAAGCCCTGCGCTGTTAGCCGTATTTTCCATATCGTTCAAAGCTGATAAAACAACGACAGCCTCACGCCTTAGACTGCCTACCTCGCCCCCCGTGATATTAGCGTAGTGAAGCTCTGCAATTTTCACATGCGTTGGCGTAACATACGATATATCGCTAGTGCTTCGCGTAACAGAAAAATAAAGAGTAACGCCGTAAGTGCCACCCGACAGCCTCAGCCTTCTGTCTCTGGAAGTCGGCGCCCCACGGTAGAAAAAGCTTTCCTCAGTCGCCACAGACGGCACAGGGTTATGCAAAGCCCAGACATTATCCGCATTGTACAAACGCCTGACTGTCTGCGTACCCACCCTGTAATTAAACCCAACAGGAGAAGCCATACCGTATCCGTTAGCCGCCATTATCCCAGTCCCCAAATTTAAACTAATCAAAGTATTTTCAGGAGGCAGTTTGCCGTCAATCGGATTGATAGAAACACGAGTACCGCTAGAATCCAATATCGGCGCATTAAAATATTGATACATATCAGCCACAGGCTCATTACTCTCCGTCCCAAACCCGGTAATCTCGATAAACCCATCGCCAAACTTGACAGTCTCGCTGTCCATAGCCTCGGTAAAAATCACCATCACCTGCTGCCCGCGCGGATAAATAACACCAGAGTTAATCAAAGGCGGATTACTCATCTCCACACGTGGCCGCGGCTCGCAGTGGGGGATAAGAAGCACATTACTCCCCGAAAAAACCGTAACCGCAGCACGGCTGTCGTCAAGCACATCGATCTTAACATCAGGCTCAATCAAGCGGGTACTAGTACCCAACTCATTCGGCTGTTGCCCCACATCAGCATAAGCGCGCCATTCAATAAACGCCCAGTTAGCCGAACTAAAAAACTGCACATCAACTGGAAACCCGTGCTTGCGTGAAACCGAAGTCCCGTTAGAAGGTGAAGCCGACCCCCAGCCCTCAGGCACGCCAATCCTGACAGCCGCAGTTTGGGCATCCCCGCCGATGGGCATAATCGTAATCAAAGAAGCCGAAGAAAACCCCTCAGGAAACCCAAGAATTGTTACCGACATCTCCGTCCCCAAAACATTGCGAGGAACCCAGACAACCTCCTCCCCATAAACAATCCCATCCCCAAACTCCCAAGAAGAAACCAAAGTCTCTTCACTACTAACTTCTAACTCCTCACTTCTAACTTGCAACTGCCATCCCCGGAAGGGATAATCCAAGGCAGGCTGAAAACTAATATTAAAAGGGTAGCCCTGAATAACCCCCGAAACCTCGCCCACGGGAAACGCCGTACCAAGACCGCCTGTAGCCACCGTAACATTAAGCCCCTCAGTCTCTGCCCCCAAGGGCCCAATGTAAAGATATTTCCCCTCAGGAGGCATCTCGTAAACAAAAACTTCGACCTCGGTCCCATCATTATTCTTAGGCACAAATTTAACACGAGGCGTCCCCGGCACATTCTCCGCCGGCCAAGCAGCCCAGATACCTTCCCCTTCAACCCAGGCCTGCCACCCCGCAAACGGATACTCCCTGAACGGCTGGTAGTAAAGGGAAAAAGAATATTTTACATGCTTAGAATCATTAAGCGGCGCTTTTTTTGCCAGTTGCGGCTGCGGCCCTGTAGGGTCTGCAATTCCCATACCGCCCGTCTGAATAAAAATCGGCACCCAGGGCGCATTAGCATAGGCGATCTCTTCATCTATTTTGCCAATTAAATCATCATCCGTAGGCGCTGTAAAGAGATCGCAGGTGCAAAGTAAAAGTGAAAAGAGAAAAGTGAAAAATAGGAATAGGGACTGGGGGCTATATAGGGACTGGGGGTTGGGGACTGGGGGCTGGGGAGGTAAATTCGAAATATAAGCGTACATCTCGGAAGCACTATCATTTTTCGAACTAAAACCCCTAGTCCCTAGCCCCTGTTCCCTAGCCCCTATTCTTGCTTGATTTTTTTTGGTTTTCATGTTATGTTTTCCTTATGACCGATGAAGAATACGATGCACTCGATGAGGAACTTACTCGTAACCCACCCAAACTGGGGCCAAATGGCACGGGCTGGCTCACTCAAAGGGAAATGTACAAATTTGGTTTTTCTAACATGACCGTTCAATACCTTTTGACTAAGGCTGGAGTTCTGAACAAAAGCCCGGTTCAGATCATTGAAGAAATGGTACATGAAAAAGCCTTCGCCATCGCTATATAATTTCATCTCCTAACTCCTAACTTCTCCCTTGCATTACCTCTTGCTTGCTTGTTTGTTCTTTTCGATTTTATCCATTTTCCGATGGTATTCAGTTTTTTTAAACAATTCATTTATAGATAAAGTTTTTACCTTATCGCCAATTAACCTTATGTTTTCGTCCTCTTGAAGTTTTCTTATTGCCGGTATGGAATCCCTTTCGGAAAGCCCGACCATATTGACCAGTTCCCATTGCCCAAAACTAAAGGTATAGGGATCTTTACTGTCGAGCGAAATTCTGTTTTTTTCCAGTTGGATTAAAAGGACATCATAAATACGACACAAGGGATCTTCCAAATAGGTGTTTGCCAATTGTTTGTAGATTAACCAGAGCCGTTCTGCAAGAAGGGTTGTGATCTTTGCTATAAGCTGAGGCTGGCTCTTTATCATAAGTTCAAAGTTGTCCTTGTTTACAGCCATAACCGAACAGTCTTCATAAGCTACAGCGCTGGCGGCTCTGGGTTTGCCTTCCAGAAGCGCCATTTCTCCGAGTATATCTCCGGTTTTTAACATAGCCAGAAGCACTTCGTTATTATCAACAATTTTTGTAATTTTTATTGAACCGCTTTTGATGATATACAGCGTATCTCCCGGCTCTCCTTCGGCAAACAGCATGGTGTTTTTTTGGTATGTGCGGCTGGAGTCATTAGGCCCGTAATTTGGGATGCTATTCAACCCAGGATGGCTCTTTATTTTTGTTAGACGATCATTTGCGGCAGCAGTATGCTTTCCGACAGGACAATAATTAAGGTACTTGGTATATGCGTAAAAAGCTAAATCATTCTGCCTGTGGCCAAAATAATATTCCGCAACATTAAAGAGATGGGAAATATCAACTTCTGCAGTATTTTTTAATGTAAGACGGGCGAGGGTCTCATTCAAGTACCTTAAGCGTTTTGAAAACTGCGCTATAATTTTCATGGCTACTTGAGAATTTTTTTGTATTACCTGTTCGTACTGGTTGTGGTGGACGACGATAAGTGCAACATCGGACATAGCCTGAGCAGTTTCTATATGGTTATGGGAAGACATGCTGGATATAACCCCAAAGAAATCACCCGGAATCAATATTTCATCCTTTTCGCCCTCTACCATTACATCCCTTGTAATTCGTACTTTTCCTTCCCGGATTATATAAAAAGAATGAGCCTGCTGTTTACCTTCAATAAGAATATAAGCATCCTTTTTGAAATTGATAAAATCAAGCTTAAGTTGTTTTTCCATACAATAATTAATGTTTATTTAGAAAAACATTAAAATAATACGGTATTAGGGTTTTGAGGTTTTTTCATTAAAATTCTGGTTTACAGACACTGAATTGTTCATTATAATGGGTGTACCATGCTATCTTTGGCGAATGAAAAATGCACGCCGGCGGCACTGCCGGATATTTGCGTTCCCCGGCAGGAACTAATGAAAAAACTGCAACAGGCTGCTGTTGACCGTTTTATCTACATAGGAGCGCCTGCGGGTTCAGGAAAAACCGTTTCAGCCCTTCTGTGGAACTCCTTTTGTGAGCGGGAACCGCAAAAGCATCTGCGGCGCTTGTCGCTTTGGGTAAGCCTCGATGCTTATGATAATATGCCTTCGGTGTTCTACAAGCTCCTTGCCGCAGTTTTGTACTCCACTCAGCCGGACAATGATAACATACGCTCCATATTGACAGATCCCGCTTTTTCTTCCTTCCCTGTGGAGTATACAGTACGGCTCATAGCAGAACTTCAACCCGATGAGCGTCTCTTCACCCTTACTTTTGATGACCTGCATCTCTTGGATAACCCGGACATTCTAAAATCCCTGCCGGTAGTGCTTAAAAGGCTGCCCGGTTCCTTTGTTGTGCTGTTTTTATCCCGAAAGGAGCCGCCGGAGCCTTTGCGTCTCCTTCTCAAAAATGAAAAAACAATGCTCATTGGTCGCCAGGACCTAAAGTTTTCCGAAAAAGAACTCAAGACTTATTATTTTCAAAATCAGGGACGTTTTCTTTCTGAGGAAGAAGTCGGACTTGTTCTTATGGCCACCGGGGGCCTGGCAATCGGAATAAATGCCTTTGCAAAGAGTAAATCGGGAAAGAATACCCTGATCGAACCGGGTAAAACAGAATATGTTTTTGCCAATTATATCCGGGAACATCTGTGGGAAAGCTGGGACAAGAGCTTACGGGATTTTATGATGAAAACATCAGTGGTTGACGAAATGACCGAAAAGCTTGCCGTCGCCCTGACCAGGCGGAAAGATGCTGCAATGGTGCTGCAGGAACTTTGTGCAGGTAATACCTTTGTCAGCAAGGCAGGTAAAGATACCTTCCGTTATCACCACCTGTTTCTGGATTTTCTGCGGAACATGGCTAAAGAGAGCGGCCTGAATATGCACCCGCTGTACAAGGCTGCGGCGGAATACTACCTTAAAGCGGAACAATACGTCATAGCAAGACATTACGCAATACAAAGCGGCTATCACAAAACTATCCTCAAGGTGATATACGACTTCA
>Ga0099364_10011943_pt1 | contig 11778 bp, 8 predicted proteins | sample TergutTh196P3_FD_73070 | JGI IMG/M metagenome (GOLD analysis project Ga0099364, IMG submission 73070) | Microcerotermes parvus P3 segment gut microbial communities from Pointe-Noire, Republic of the Congo - Th196 P3 | ecosystem: Host-associated > Arthropoda: Insects > Digestive system > Gut ...
TTTTGTCGGGTGCGAGTCGGGACATTACTGACCGATACAGTTCGGTGGATTTAATTCGTCGTTTAACGCCGTTGGTGGGGGGCAAGGGGGGCGGCGGTCGTGCCGACTTCGGACAAGGCGGCGGAAGCGATGTAACGAAGTTGCCGGAGGTGTTTGCCGAAGTAAAAAAGTATTTTGAATAGACCACAAGCCGCAAGCGTCAGAGAGCGGAGTCTCAAACGCTCTTGAACATTTGCGGTACGTAATCGGGACCTACTCCCCCGTTTTCAGTCGGGTTTGCAAGGCGGCGTTTTTTTCGGCAATTTTTTTAGGAAGGCTCGCCCGGAAATCCTCCAATTTCTTCCGCAGAGCCGGATCGGAAAGAGCCAATATCTGGACGGCAAGAATACCGGCATTTCTCGCTCCGCCAGAGCCGGTACCAACGGTTGCCACTGCAATATCCCCCGGCATCTGGACGGTCGAAAGAAGCGAATCGAGACCGCCGGCAAGTTCCGTCTGTACAGGAATCCCAATGATGGGCAATGTTGTATGGGCGGCAACCACTCCGGCAAGATGCGCCGCCCCGCCCGCCGCACAAATGATGACGGATAGTCCCCGGCTGATCGCAGACTCCGCATAATCTTTAACCACTCCCGGCGTTCGGTGAGCACTCATCACATTGACTTCGTATTGCACGTCAAACTCGCTCAGTGCTTTGGCAACCGCATTTATTTTGCTCCAATCACTGTCGCTGCCCATTAAAATTCCAACTTGCATCGTTGCTCCTTAATGTTTAGTATCGAATTACCGCCATTATTGTGTAGTTCCATGAAAAAGTCAAGTCCGTTAGCAAGTTTTGGGACGAAATTTCCGAGGCAGTCTGTCAATCGCAGAATGGCGTGATTTTCGGCAGATTACACAAATCGGCTATACTGTGATCGGCATGAAATTGCCCTTTGCGTCTTTTACAGTAAACAAAGAATTTAACCGCAAGGTACGCAAAGAAAACGTCCAATTTGACCCTGTTTACAGTATATCAGAGCACCGGTAAAATGAAATTGCCCAAGAATTGGCATTGACACAAACTCTTATTCGGTGTATAGTACCCCCGATTTGGAATTGACAACCATCAGGAGGCAAGGATGCGTACCTGTAGTCGCGGCACGGATGCCGTCTCGCTTAAAAAAATCCTCAAACGCATTGTCAAAAAGGTACACTGTTCCTTTAAGACAGACATAAAAATCAAGAGTTGTACCGCCGACCCCGATGAGGTTCGACCCGGCGACGTGTTTTTTGCACTGCCTGACAACGAGGACGACCTCGAAGAATACATCGGACTCGCTCTCCATCACGGTTGCAGTGCCATCGTTGCGGATCGACCCGTCAGCGGAGCGGAAAAAGTCCCCTTTTTCGTCGTTCCCAACGTCGGCGAATGTTACACCGCTGTTTGCCACGCCTTGCACGATTCACCGGCAAAATCCCTGAAAATGATCGGGATCACCGGCACAAGCGGCAAAACATCAACTTCGTACCTGATTTCCGGCGTTCTTGCCGAAGCAGGTTATCAAGTGGGACTCATCGGATCGCTGGGTATTTTCGACGGACATCTGCTTCATCCGGCTACTGATTTCGACTTGCAACCGCCGCAGTTTGCCCAATGGCTCGACCGCATGATGATGAACGGTTGCACTCACGTCATCGTGGAAGTCCCCAGCCAAATGATTGCCCATGGGCACCTCGGCGGAATCGAATTTGACGCAATCTGTCTCACGAACATCCGCCGGGATCATATTGATTTTCATAAAACTGTCGAACAATACCGACGCAGCAAACTCGGTATCTTCCGCTATGCCAAAAAACACGCCTTGGCAATCTGCAATGTCGATGACCGCATTACCGAAGCGGTACTTCCACTGATCGATCAACCGATGTTATCCGTCGGAATCCGTAATCGTGCCGAAGTCGGATCCACATTGATCGAACGTTGTGCAAGCGAGCAGACCTTCATCGTTACGGCTGGAACGGAGGCAGTTCCCTTCCAAACGAAAATGATCGGAGATGATCACATTTACAACTGTTTGTCGGCGGCGGCACTGGGTATCGGACTGGAAATCGACATCAAAACGATTGCTCGGGGAGTGGGACGGGTCGAGATCGTGCCGGGCAGAATGGAGCGGATTGAATGCGGACAGAACTTCAATGTGTACATTGATTCGGCACGAACGGTCGATTCCGTATCCGCTGTGTTGCGAACGCTGCGGGAGGTTACATCGGGACGTTTGATTTGTGTGTTCGGAGCGGCGGCTCATCATGAACCGGCGCGTCGGGCAACGTTTGCCCAAGCGTTAGAATCGCTCACGGACACGGTCATTTTGACTTCTGTTTTCGATCAGTTGGATGCGGAGTCGGCTACGACGGCTTGCGATATTGGGCATTGTTTTACCTCGGGTCGAGAGACGAAGATCGTGCCGGTGCGAGCGGAAGCAGTTGCATTGGGACTATCGGAAGCGAAGAACGGTGACACGGTCGTGATTTTCGGACATGGAACACCCTTGGAAATTAACGAGTCGCTCCCCTTCTGTGATCGTCTCTTTACGAAGCAGTGGCTCTATGAACATCAGATGTGCAATTTGACGCTGTAAGGCTTTCGCCGAAAAATAACTCCGATAACAAGGGGATAAACGGCTACAAGACATTATTCCGTAAGCGGACGAATTTCGGAACGACGTTTGATAATCTGTATGTTTTGAACCGCCCTATCCCGTATCTCCCTGATCGTTAACCGCCGGACTAGCATTTCTGCCCGGTCTATGTCGCCGTGGTCAAGATAGATGTACGCTGCCGTTCGGAACAAACGCTCCCGATATACTGGTTCGATCAACGTATTCGCCGACTCGACCGCATCGTCCACAAAACCATTCTCCAACTGAGAACGGACTATCCGTTCGATTTCCGAATCACGCGTACGCCACACGTATTCATCGACATTCGCAGTCCTGCCGGAAAACTCTCGGGTAACTTCACTGATTGCCAAACGATACATCAACGGAATCGCGTCCACAGAACCCATTGCCTGCAAAGCGGGAATCGTGGACAGAAACAGCGAAATCAAAGTTTCATGATGGGATAGATGGGGCACCACGTTTTGCAAGATGTCATTAATCAAGATTTGTGCCGCTGTTGTTCGGGCAACTTGTGCCGACGCTCTCGCAAGATGCGCACAGGCAAACCCGCGCCCCGCCAAATCTTCCTGCGCGTTAATGAATGCAAGACACTCGCTAATCAAACTGTTGGTTTCAGCGGCAGCCCGTGCGTTCGTTTCCCGCGTGAAAAGCGGCATTGTTCTCCTCGTGAGATTCGGATTCTCCAACAGATTTTTCGCAATGATGAGTTGGGCAAACAAGACCGTCTTTTCGTGCGGCACAGTCTCTTCGTCCAATCCGGCAATGTTTCGGCAGGCATCCATTGCTGGCGACCAAAGACGCTTTCCCTCCGCCCGGTCAGCTTCAGTACGTAACTGCCCTGTATGATACATCAGTAATTCCGTCAAAATCGTTGCCTGGATAAGCGGTTGAGCGATGCGGTTCGTCAGCGATACAACCGTCTGTTGAATTTCCTGCCGGATCGAGCGGTTCGGATCATTGACATCGTTGAATGCCTGATAGAGCAACAGATATTCCCGGGCAATTCTCACTCGGACATCGTTACGATTTTGCGCATCGCTAATACCTTCTGCCGATTGTACCGCTAATCGCAGGAAACCCTGTTGCATCAATCCGGCACAAAACGGCTCCCAGTTTTGATTGTTGCCTTCGGGAAACAGGAGTCTGAACGCATTGTAGTCGGTACGGGTTGCCGTTCCTTGGGCGATGTTTAGCCGACTTCGGCACTCCGTTGCGGTATTGCCTTGCGGCAGGAGAGCGAACGTTCTTTCCGCATCATTGAGTCGGTTGATCCGAATCTGTTCCCGCAACAGCAGAGAGCCGGGATATTCCCGATGGGACAGGGTTTCTATACTTGAAACCGTTTGAAACGCATCGTCAAAAAGGCGAGCAAGTATTTGTTGCCGTGCGAGTTCTTCTTTCTGCATTTGATTCAACTCCGGTGCAACAACCGCAAACGTTTTCTGTGCGTCGGCGATAGAACCCACAGCAACTTGCCGCTCGCCGATCCGCATCAAAAGGCGAACCCGGACATTCGGATCAATAAACCGCTGAACCGCGTTGAACGCCTGCTTCAAAATTCTATCGGCATCCTGAAAACGTCTGACTGACTGATAACTTTGCGCAATGGCAAGCAATGCTTCTATCCACTGTTGGTCGTTGAGGGTTCGGAGCGGGGTCGGATCAATGTCCACCGCCTCTATGTAGATGGGTTCGTCAGACGTTGTCCAATCATCCATTGCGGAATCGAGGGGAATGAGAGCCGGTTCGGCACGCGGCGGCATGTCCAAGGCAGTCCGAATGGTCGGCGACTCGGGATCATCGAGAAGTTTGAGCACCGATTGCTTCACCTGGTCATGGAGTACCTCATTCTCGGTGAGCGACTTCCGAAACGTTTGGTACAATTCTGCATCGTACATAAGCCGTGAACCGGCAATTCGCTGTAATAGGGCGGTTTGAGCGTTAATGTTGTTATTTGCTGCGAGATGTTGAAAAATTTCGTCGGCAATCCGCTCCGCAAAAGCAAGATATTGCGGCGGCTCCGCCTGCGGATCGTCCAAAAGTTCAAGCATGATCGGTTCGACAGGCACAATTCTAGGCGGACGAGCAGCATATTGCAAAATGAGTGCCCAAGCCCTTGCCTGTTCGACAGGATTGGTGATCTGCTTCGCTGTTTCGAGTGCTTTCAGCACCATACCGGTTCGGACCTGCTCGCCGGCAATCAGGCGGTACGCTTTCATCCGCTGATCGATTCCAAGAGCGGTGGTTGCTGCCATCTGACGTTCAAACAATTCTTTGAGACTTTCGGCATCGCCCAGACAATGCGAAATCGTAGCAGCACCGAAAAAAGATTCTTCATTGAGAGGAGAATTCAATTTAAGATCGCCTTCGGACACTAACTGGTTATAGTGCAGGAGGGTCTGCTGAGCAGCGGAACCTCTTCCCTTGCGGAGGAACATTAGCGACTGAGAAATAAGGGTGCGCGCCCTTAATGAAACGGTCAAAGGTGTGTCGCCCAGTTGGCGTAATTGATGGTCCAGTGTTATATCGATATCGTTCTGTGCCAGCATCGTTGCGATGCTCGTTACGACTTGTGCTCGGGCAAACGGCGGCGAAATCTGCATGGCTTCTGCAACGGTACGGGAAACAAACGTCCGAAGCCGACGGTCTCTGACCTGCTCGGCACCTTCCGAGTTTTGGGCTGTTTCTATGTCGATCCGAATTCGATCCGTCCAATAGGTATCACTTTCTTCGTTCAGAGCGGAATAATCGGGCGTTACCGGATCAATATATGTTGCCTGACGATAAACGAAAAAACTGCCGATGAACACGCCCAAACAACAAACGAAGGCAAAAATTCCGCCGAGGAGATAAATGCGGAAGAGTGTCTTGCGAACGCTCCGCTCAACAGACGTTACCGCATGGACACCGCGGGTGTGCGAAGAATCGTTCTTGAAATGGTTATTCACTCCCGATGATGTACCGGGCGTGTCCACTTCCGAATGTGTATGGGGTGAGTTGTCCACGATTATTGAACGGCGTTCTTTGCCCTATCAGGACGATTGTTTATAAAATCACATTTACGATACTGCGGCACGTCGATAATGTGCCTTTTTCCCTTCGTGTCTCCTTTGTGCCCTTTGTGTCTTTGTGGTTAATCCTTTTTTGAACCACAAAGAACACAAAGGTTCACAAAGAAAAAATACAATCATTGGCATTGACAGTATATCCCAGCGGATAAAAGTTCACAGAGCCCGTAACGTAAGTTAGGTGACCGGAGCCCGTAACGTAAGTCAGGGAGTCCCTATCTTACGATACGGGCTCTGTTTGTTCAGCGTTGTTTGTCCAGCGTTAAAATTTTTCCTCGTTTCCCCGTTCTCTATGAAAACTTACTGAAAATAAGGTTCTCGTGTCGGTGCAGGTCTTACATTTGTATCGGGAATTTCTCTAATCCATATGTTACGAAACCGGAGTTTGTCGCCGTGGTCTTGCAAACGGATGTTGAGAGTCGGCTCGTGAGGTTCATATTCTGGCGGTTTATGCCATGCGGTTGATCCTAAAACTTCGTGGCGGTTGATCACGAGCACTCCGTTTTGCAGGACGGTGAAGTAGGCGGGGCGAACCACCTCTACAACTTTGTCGTCTTCGATCTTCAATTCGGGGCGATTGAAGATAATGTCATACGTTTGCCATTCCCCCGGCGGTCGGCAAACGTTCACGAGCGGCGGAGTTTGTTTGTAGATGGAGGCGCACTGTCCGTCGTAATAGGTTTCATTTTCGTAGGAGTCAAGAATTTGGACTTCGTAGGGTCCGAAAAAGACACCGCTATTACCGCGTCCCTGCTCTCTGCCTCTGACCTCGGCGGGGGTGGCAAACTCGATGTGGAATTGCACGCTGCCGAATTTGCGTTTTGTAGAAAGTGTCCCTTTTCCCGGAACGATATGAATTTCGCCGTCCACGACTTCCCATTCGCCGTTCCAAGCGGAAAGGTCTTTTCCATCGAACAGGATAATGGCATCGGCTGGCGGATCGCCCGGTTGGACACCAGGGGTGACGATCTGCGGCTTTTCCCAGGGAATTCCGCTGCGCCAATCCCGCGATTGCGCAGAAGCAACGGCGGTCAAGACGAGAATAATCAACATCGAAGAGGGCATCGTTTTGTGAAACATAAGTGATTCTCCGTTATAATGTGGTGTAAGTTGGATATGGAACCTCCCAGCATAGCAAAAGGACGGCGCAATATCAAGTGGGGCGATCAGGGTGTTGATGTTTTGGAATGTATCCAAGTTTAGCGGGTGATTTCCTGTCCCGGCGGATAAAAGTTCCCAGAGCCCGGAGGGGAAACTCCGGTGAATCGAATCCGCACATTCCGATGCGGGCTCTGTTTGTTCTACGTTAAAATTTTCCCGGGAAATTTGTTAGCACCCTACAACACCAGCAACCGGTCCACCGCATCCTGAATTTCCTGAAAACGTTGTCGAAATTGAGGAACAATAAACGTCCGATAGTTATTTTCCACCAAACGAACCACCACGTCGTAAGCATCGTATTGCCAGTCCCCTTCGACTTCCTGTAAATCAATTTCTATCGGCACGCCGGACTTGATGAAATGCTGAAATGTATCCTCTACCACACCGGCTTTCGCCTTGTCAAGGTCCCGAACGAGAGTCTCGAACTTGCCGTTCCACTCGTCGTAAGCAGCCGTTGCCCGGTCGTACCGGCTTCTGAAGTTTTCATATTCCTGCCGGACATTAGGAGGAGCAAGAACTTTTAACGTGTCGATAATTTGGGTAACTCTGTCCAAGTCGCCACGCAGCGATTCGGCAAAAATTTTCAAGCGTTCAACTTTTCCTTTCAACTCGGGAAGAGCAAGCACGGAAGACTGATCCAACTGTTGCAGTGCCGACTGGATTGCCGGGGCAATAATTTCATCCGCCGATTTGATCTCGCAGTCCGACAACAGCCAGATACTGACTCGAAGTTTCTTTTGCGTTTCATCGGTGCAGTCATCAATGTGAACATTCACACTGCCGGAAACAAAAATGTCGTCCAGTACCGGTGCGTACGGAGCAAAAAGACCGAGCGGTACTTGGGACAGTTCGATTTTTTGCTCCCCCTCGTCATTTGTTGCCCCAGCAAGTTTTGCGGAGTCAATTTGACCCAGTGCGGTAACAAGATAATAGGGTTCAAACACCGAGGGACGACTGGTATGGATGACACAAAATTCTTCGGCTGTGATCGTCGCCTTAAACGGCTTGTCAAGAGTTCGGTCAATGAAATTGACTTCTGCGTTTGTCAACATCAAGGCGTGTAGGGAAAACGGCTTTGATTCCGTATCCTCTTGATGTCCGCCTTCTTCCGCCGGTTCACTGCCGACTCTTTCGTAAGTGCCTCGCAAGCCTGAAACGTACAGAATGGGCGAGGAGAAATCATTGGGAAACATCGCGGGCATGTGTATTCTGTCTGCCCGGAGATCAAAATTGTGGACGTGATGGTTTTGTTGTCGAAGCGCGAGTCCTTCGACAGCCAAAAAGGAGCCGTCTGCAAGATAAAAGTACGCTCTGTCGAATGTTATCGAGATACCCGACCGGGCTTCGACGCGGGAGAAGACGACCCGCAAAATCGGCGATGGAAACACAATCGCCGCTATAAGGAGAACGAACAGGAATACGACGAGTATGCCGAGCATCCTAAAAAAGGGACGCTTGTTAATTTTTGGCAAATCCTTTGTTTCGTTGGTCATTGTGTTTTCCGTGCGTGGTTAAACTCCGAATCGCACTGGGTACTATTCTATGCTGTTTGGGGTTCTTCGGCAAGGCTTTACCGTTGCCGAATATACCATAAACGGGACACTGTATCATGAAAGTTGGTATTTTTTCTCACACAAAGGCACAAAGTTCACAAAGGAGTGTGCATTGCCGGACATTCCTTGGTGGTCTTTGTGCCTTTGTGAGAAACAAAATCATCATATTGCTAAACGATGTAACTTGTAGAATTGCAATACATTACGGTAATTTTCGCCCATTTTGTGGCGACAGTCTCAAAAAAAAAGAGGATTTATACTGCGGCACGGCAATAATTTCCCTTTTCCCCTTCGTGTCTCCTTTGTGCCCTTTGTGTCTTTGTGGTTAGTCCTTTTTGAACCACAAAGGCACAAAGAACACAAAGATTCACAAAGAAAAAAGAGCAATCATTGGCATTTTACAGTACAACCGCAAAGTACGCAAGGATCGCAAAGACTACTTTCATGCCGTTTACAGCATACAAGCCGCTACCGTATTTCCCGGTAGAGCGGCATAAAACGATACGGAGTCTCCAATATCATCACCGCCAGTGCTGTATTCAACAATCTGCCGCCGACATCGCCATACGCATCACGGAAATACCAACTGCCCGACTCGCACCCGCCCCCCCGGACTTGAGATTGAACCAACATCTCTTGCAGTCCGCTGTTCCATGCCTCCCAATGGTCGCCGCCGTAATGATGCAATGCCAACGTCGCATAATAAATGTAATACAAATTGACCCTGTCTTCTCGCAAAATGTATCCCCACTGGGCAACGTGATCAATACCATCATCGAGAAACGGATCGCCCGGCTTCCAACCGAGATACATTCGCGAGAGCAATCCGATGGCGGTGCACGTTTGCGGAGAGTCATCGCCGCGTCTCCAATCCCAGCCGCCCGTCGGCAGATATTGGTAGTGCCGCCCCCCTTCCAAAGCGACCGAATCCAAAAAATCCTGTGCCAAGTAGAGTGCCGACGGCGATACATTCAATCCTCCGATTTTGCCGCTTTTCAGCGCCATCAGTTGCCAAGCGAAGATTGATGTATCGCCGCCGACTCTGACGCTTTCGCCGCTTTCATTGCGGAACCTCTGATCCGGTCGGTAGTTCCAGCCGCCGAATTCCCAATCTTGTGCCGTTTCAATGAGTCTTAAGGACTTTTGCGCTGCCAGTCCCAGTTCCGACTTCGGGTTTTGCTCCCGGCTCATGGCATAGGCTTCGCACAATGCCATTGATGCGAGACCGTGCGAGTACATTTGTAACAAATCCCGATCCACGACTCGACTGTCAATGCCGCCGTTCGGATCGCGGATCAGGAACCTCAAACCCTTTTCGACGACCAATTTGTATCGTCCTTCCGTTTGGTGCGAATGTCCCGCCCCCAGAAAGGAGAGCAGTGCCAATGCAGTAGCGGCGGTGCGGCGGTTCGAGGGACTCGTGCCGCTGTGCGAACAACGACAGAAACCATTATCGTTATGATGAAGACTCCACCCGCCGTCCTCTTGTTGATGAGTAACAAACCATTCCAGCGCTGCGTCAACGGCGGCTTCTCCCCATTGACTGCTGTCGCCGCGTTGCATGGCACGTTGCCGACCGGCGGGAGTACGGTCTGTAAAACCGCCGCCGCTGACGAAGCCGCCGACCGTTGGGAGTTGCAAACGCGGCTCGACGGACACATCGACGGAAGGATCGGCTTCGACTGCCGCTGTCGGGTGCGTGTCGGTCTCTGGTGTCGGGGACTCCGGTTCCGTAACTTCAATTTCTTGCAGGGGTGTACCTGTGTCATTTGACTTGTCTTCTGTCGGCGACAGGAGGGCGGGGGCAATATCCGCACCGGGAACGTTGAATCCGATGAGCGTATCAAAGCCGGTGAGACTGCCCTGCCGGGAAATCATAATCAGCGACAGAATGACCAGTATGAAGGCGTGCAGGATAATGCTGAACAGGGTTCCGGTGCCGTTTCGTGAAGTCAGAAAGGCGAATGCCGATGCGAGGAGTTTCTGCCATCGGTTCGGTTCGGTATTGTCTTCCCGATCCATCCAGTTCGGAAAAAAAATCTGCCGCAGAAAATACATGACATCGCCCAGTCGGGACATAGTGAAGAGTGTAACGAAAAAAGCCGCAAAGTACACCCGTCTCGGAATTGTCTATACTATTGCACGTCAATATAATGCCGACGGGAACAAGTGGGTCGTTTCGCCTTGTGGAATCTTTGTGTCCTTTGTGTTCTTCGTGGTTGACAATAAAGGATTAACCACAAAGACACGAAGGACACAAGAAAAAAAACCAATTTCATACCGTTTGCAGTATATCACCGTATCTACACAGCTGCCCCCACTCTCGTGCAAAGACCAGCACCTTCATCAGCAAAAACGGCATAACAACCTGAAAACGCAAAAAGTATAAACGCAACGGCAGTACGACGGGTGAACATAGCAACCTCCAAAGGTAAAAGAGGGGAGCGAAACAACGATGTCATCATAACGGGAAAATACAAAAAGTCAACGCCACCCGGAAAACAGTAAAGAGTAAAGAGGGGGTGTGGCCAACTTTTGTGTTTAAGAAAAATCTCTCTTGACGCAAATGTTCAAATTGGCTAGACTCGGCTTCAATGGATCGTTATCCTGATTTTATTCAGTACTTTGTTGTTTTTCTGGTTGCCTTGTACACCCTGGCAAACGGACACTTGCTCTGTGCGCCATGTTTGTCTTTGCCCACAGTTCAACATGCCGAACATGATTGCAGTCATTTTTATCATCAAACATCAGAAGTTCTTACGTCGGCACCTTGCTGTTCGGATGATCACAACGAAAGGATCCCATGTAACAGTAAAGATCTGCCTACCATCATTGTTCAACGCAGTGCCGATGAACTGGCGAAACTGTTGAAAATTCACATTGTCGATTCCATTTCCATTGTTTACGCGAAGTGCCAGTCAGAGTTGGTTAGATTTCGCAGTATCTCAACATTTCATCCCCCTGCATCCTCTTTGCGCTTGCACCTGCTTTATGCGGTGCTGGCGATTTGAATCCACAGAGCCCGGAGATGGAAACTCCAAAGTGAGACCGAAAACGCCGTATCTTGTATGATAACCCTTGTATGATAACCCTTGTATGATAACCCTTGTATGATAACCCTTGTATGATAACCCTTTGCCATTTAGGGCAAAGTTGGTAACATCGCGTAAAGTGAGTTTTTTTCCTTCCCCTTTTTGAAGAGGAAGAAAAAACGGTGTAAGAGATCGTTCGTATCTAGGGTACAAACCCGGTCGGTAGCTGGATCCTTACACCATCCTTCATTCCAAGTCCGAACAGTCGCCAGGGCAAAAAGCCCGCATAAGCAAGAAAGGA
>Ga0099364_10011944_pt1 | contig 11778 bp, 14 predicted proteins | sample TergutTh196P3_FD_73070 | JGI IMG/M metagenome (GOLD analysis project Ga0099364, IMG submission 73070) | Microcerotermes parvus P3 segment gut microbial communities from Pointe-Noire, Republic of the Congo - Th196 P3 | ecosystem: Host-associated > Arthropoda: Insects > Digestive system > Gut ...
TTTTCAATATTTTTATCTAATAAATTTGTTATTATTGATACAAGATAAAATATAGAAATATTTTCATGTACTGTTTTTATTCCAAAGGTTTTTATATATGTATCTTTATATATCTCATGATCATATTCACCTTTGCTAAAAGCCTTATTAATTATCTCAGCCCATTTTCCTGCTATATCATTTGCTAAATTATCATTTGGAGTAAATTTTCTTATCCATGTTGCTAATATAAAATCTCGCCCTATTTTCCAATTTTTGAATTTTTCTTCACGATCAGGATATGGTATTTTACCAGTTAGACAATTTTGCATATATTTTACAGCCTTTTTAATTGGCTTATCTTCAAAAGTAAATCCTAGTATTTCCAATCTTCTTAGTGCCTGTTCAGTTGTTATAGGTAATTTTTTTTCATGAGAATGCAATGTATGAAAATATCCCCAAGAACCATCTTCATACTGCATATCTATAATCTTTTTTGCCCATTTTCCATTTTTATAGTCCATCATGTTCTCCGAATATTTATTTAATTTCTTCAATTCTCTTTTTGTATAATTCTATATGCCAATCCATATGCTGTCCAAAATAATCTTCGATAATGAATTTTAAGGTTATTTCTTTGTCTTCTATTATCCATTTGTTGTTATAATCCTTTGCATCTATATTTTTTATTAAATGCAATAAAAAATGATTGTAGCTTTTCCATAAATTTATTAATTCAATGAATTCAAATTCGTAGATTTTAGAAAGGTCTTTCCATTGTTCATGATCGTATTCTGGAAATTTTATTTCTTTTTCAATCTGAAGCCTTATAAATCTTTGATGGTTATTTGAGGCTGAATCAATTAAATGGCCTACCATTTCTTTTAAAGTCCATTTATCATCAGATATTCTAATATCTGCAATGTTTTTATTAGAATCCATTAATTCATAAAAATTATTAATCTTTTCCTTATAATCCGCAATCGAAAACATAAAATTCTCCTTTTATTTTATTTTTTTATACATTTCTAAATAACACAAATAATTATTATCCGTTAATTTTATGGTTTTATATCCTTTGTAAACATAACCGTTTTTGCAATAAAATTCTACTGCTCCCAAAGAGGAATCTAATACGAATATGTCGTATTTATTATTGTCTATATTTTTCTCAAGTTCATTTAATAAAATATTTCCACAACCTTTGCCTTGATATTCAGGTAAAATGAAAAACCGTTTAATTTCATTTTCAAATAGAGAGCCGGTTCCAATAATTCTATTATTTTCCATTAAAACCAGTGTAAATTCATTTGGCAATTGATTTTCCATTTTTTCTTTAGAATGATGATTATGGAAAAAATCTACTGCGCTCCTTGGGTAATATTTGGGGTAAATTTCTTCTATTGTCTTATGAACAATATCAAAGACATCATTAAAATAGGATGCATTATATTCTTTATATTTAACTTTCTGACATTTCACCTTTTCTTCCCCAAAATTGTGTCATTCCAGCACCGAAATATTCATTAGGTCTTTCCATAAACCCATATTTAGAATAAAATTTCTCCAATCCCTTTGCAGACATTAATCCAATATAACTATTAATTACGGCATTTTCCTCCAGATAATCCATTAACAACTGAACTATCCTAGAACCAATCCCCTTTTTTTGAAAAGTTTTTAAAACCATTATATCTTGTATATAAAAACAAAGACCTCCATCTCCAACAATCCTGCCAGAACCAATAATATTATTTCCATTATATACAGATATTCCATATATTGTTTTCTCAAAACTTTTTTCCACAATATTTATCGGCATTAAACCCCACCCAACATTTTCCCTCAATTGGTTATATTCTTCAGCGGCGGGTAATGTCTTTTTATAAATTAAGTCCATATTTATTCCTCTCCATTTATTTCAGTTTCACCTTTGCTTTACAATTTTTCCAATAATTTATATCATTAATTTAATATTTTGTCAACCAATAAAAAATAATAAGCATACAGCGGACACTATTGTCCGCCATAAACTTATTACCAATTACGAAGTTTTCCAACGCTTTAATGTTGGGAAAAACTCTTGCATAGCCTTGCGGGCTGTTTCGGCATCAGGGTATGCGTGCGGTACTCTGAATGGGATGCAGTTTTCAATGACACCTTCCATTGTTGCACTTGGATATGCGAATTTGCCGTTTTTGTAGCAATGTTCGCAATAGTCTTGACTGTCTGTGCCATCGGCATTTTTTCCCGGCTTGCCATATTCAAATGGCATAGCACATGATTGACAAATTTTTTCCATAATCTCCATCTCCTTTAAATATAATTTCAGCCTCATACGAAACTGTTTGGTCACCTATTCTTCTTTTCTATAATTTCCTGTTATTTCAATAACATTATTATCTGGATCATATAAATTAAAAAAATAATAATTTGAATGTACCTGTATTATTTCAGTTACTGTTCCGATATTTAGGCTTTTAACCCTTTCGTATTCTGTCTGTAAATCATTGACCCAAAAATTTAATACAAATTTATGATCGCCACTTCCTGTATAATCATGGTCTTTTAGATTTGTTTCGTTCATTATTGACATATATATACCGTCAAAGAAAAATTGAGCGAATATATTAGGACTTAATTTTGAAACACTCATTGATAAAAATGTTTCAAAAAAATCTACCGATTTATTAAAATCTTTTACAATTAAATATATGCCAAAATGCAATTTATTTTTATTTGGCCTAACAATTAAATTATCATTAATAGCCAGTAGTTCATCTGTCGGGATTGAGAACAATTTGCTCATAGCAATAATTTTATCAACTTCCGGGAGAGTTTGACCAAGCTCCCATTTAGAAACAGACTGTCTTGAAACATTCAATTTATCCGCAAGAGTTTCCTGCGACATTCCGTTTTTTACCCTGTATTCCTGTATTTTCTGCCCAATGACTAACATATTCGCTCCATATTGTTTTTATTCTAACATAAAAGAACAAAATTAAAACCAAGTTAAGTTTACATTTTGTCAACCTGTAGTTGCGGGACACACATATTTTATTTTTTATTCCTTTTTTTAGGTATTAATGTAACCTTTTCTTCACATAAACCATATACTCTCCAAACATTTTTTTTGATGTAATTATTCCAATACCGTTTAATTGATCTATTACATAATTTATAAAGTTTATATCACTTGCCATTTATTTTACTCCATTTTTCCAGAAAATGTTTATTGATTAATTTAAAATTAAACTTATTCCTTTGCCCATTCTTTGCATTTTTCAATACGTCTGCCATTATCGCCAAATTGTTCATCATAGGCATACTTTATAAGTAATTCACAAGGAAAATCTTTACATTTTCCACAATGCTCTAATTTTGTTCCTTCACAACAATCCTTTACACTACATGAATCACCTCAGAACGGCTTTGTGATATTTACACAGCCACCACAATTATTCTTTTCCCTATACTTACATTCATCACATGATTCTCCACATCTTGATTGTACCATAAAATCTTCCAGTTATTTTATACATTAAAATAAATATTTTGTCAATACTTTTTTAAATATACTCAACAATCTTTAATTTTTATTTTGCTTAACTCTCTTTATATGCAGTACGGACGTGTTTTCCACCACATGACTTATATATTGATAATATTTCTTTTTTTGTCGAATTCGATGCAATCAGAAAACCCCGCCATTCTCCATTACTGTCTTATTCACAAAGTCCATGTGGTATAATTTTTCCCAGTGGTTTACATTCAAAGTTCCTTTTGTTAGACGAATGGCTAGAATACTGCAATTCTCGTCTTTTTCGTTGTTTGCTTTATCGTACCATTCGACAAAAGCTGTACGGAGTTTATTTCTTAACTCGGCATTTTTCGGATCTAACACCCAGCCTAGATTTTCACCTGTTCCAATTGCGGTAAACCATCCCAAGTAAACACCAATTGAAACAGCAGGGTTTTTTGCAATTTGCTGCATTTTGTTTGATTTACCGTATGTCGTAATATAAAACGCTCCATTCTCATAATATGCGTCAACATCTCGTACAACAGGCATGGGGCTTCCATCAACGGTCGGTTCCCGTGCGATAGTTGCAAGCGAGATAACATTGTCTTTGCCGTTGCCAAACTTTTCTTCAAGTAATTTTAATCCTTCTTCATACATACTCATTTTAATTCCTCCAATGTAGCAAAATTATATGCTTGTACAAGCATATTTGTAGTATAACATTAATTTTTTTGCTTTTTTGATATTTTTGGACATTTTTACAATTCAGAAACTGAAGTTTCCGAACAACTAGGAAACAGGAAACCATAACGAATATCCGGTTTCTTTGTCTTTTGCCTCAAAATAAGGGATATTATCAAAATCCCATTTCAAACCATGAGAAGCAATGTCATAATCTTTTTGTGCATTCCATGTGCTTTTAACAACGGCATCGTAATTATTGCCTGAATATTCTTTGCAATTAAACACAACGAATTTAGATTGAGGAATATTGATGATCTCAAAATTGTGTAAAATATCCAATGGATAATTTTCTTCAACTTCTATACCATAACTTAATTCCCATTTTTTGGACCATCTGTATCCATTTGATTTATTGCCGTCAATTTTGGCTTGTAAATACTTCTGCCATTTATCGTTGTTATAAAGTTTTGTCGGAAGATAAGCTCCGCCTTCTATGATTGCATTCGGAATTAAAAAAATTTTTTGCATTATTCCTTCTCTTTCACACATTTCATAAAATTCAGGAACGCTCAAATTATCGGTGTTTCTTCGTGCGGCAGCCCAGATACGATTTGGCTTTGTGATTATCCAGCTTTCAACATTCAGGCGTAAGAATATGCCTTTGCGATAATAATATTTATGTTCCTCATCATGAAAGAATTTACTGATATATTCGTTTTTGGGAACTACTTCATGTTTTGTTTTTCTGTATTCCCCGGGATTCAAAGAAAAAACATTTTTGAATGCTCTGGTAAACGCTTCTTGCGACTCATATCCGTATTTAAAAGCAATATCAATGATTGGTATTTCGCTGTATTTTAACGCGAATAAGGCCTGCGTTAGTTTATACCAACGAATATACTCGCCAAGTGTCAAACCTGTTGTCAAAGAAAAAATACGGTTAATCTGTTTTAATGAATAATTTGATACCTTTGCCGCATCATCGGGAGTTATGTCTTTTTCAATATTGCGTTCAATATACTTTTTTACAGATTTTGAAACTTCCATGTAATAGTTCATACTCTTGTTAATCCTGTTTTATTTGCTAAATGATAATTTTGGGACATTTATATAATTATTTCGCATATTATTCCTTTGTTTTGATTATTTGATACCCGCCTGTTTTGTCGGAACCGATGTATTCTATTAGTTTGTTGTCTTTGAGAATTTTAAGATAACGCCTAACAGTTTTATCACTTTTTTGGGTAAGTTGCTCAATTGAAGCAATTTTAACAAGCGGATTTTGCTCGATAAAGCAATAAATCTGCATTAGTTCATTTTTTACACGGTCATTTTCGATATTTACACGGTCAAAAATTGCATTTACACGGTCATTTTCGGCATTTACAGTATCATTTTCCAAGCTTACAGTGTCATTTTCGGCTTGCCCGGTTTCTTCTTCGATTGGCACTGTAATGCGGGTAAAGTTTTCGGTAAAACGAAAACATTCCCGTCCGTAAGTTTCTAAAATACGCCCTACGCCTGTGCCGAGTTGTTCTACCAATTCCAAATCGTTGTAAATCCGCATCAATTCTTTGTTTCGCGGAATGGAAACGCCATCAAAAAAATCTTCTTCGCTCAGTCCTTCAGGTAAAGAGCCGGCAGAAGTTATTTCTATTCTATCGGTAAAAATCTCAAATTTCGGCGGCACTTCGCGGGTATAATCGTTATGCACAAGGGCATTTATAACGGCTTCACGAATTGCTACGGAGTTCCAAAGGCGTTTTTCTATTCGCTCTTTGCTTGTAATTTTTGTGGCGGTTTTATTTTCTAATTCAAATTTATCCAACACGCTTTTTGTCGCTTTTATGAGCGAACAATAACCGTATTCGTTTGCTTCTATTAAATCTACACGAGTTTTTCCTGCAAATTTTGCCAGTTTTATTGACATTCCGTTTTCGTCCGCCAATAAATAAGCGGCATAATTCAAAAATCCATCTTCGTTCAAAAGTTCTAAATTGGTTTTGAATTGCCTGTTGAGCGGTTTGCGTTTTTCTTCGTAATAAATTCGTAGCTGCTCAAAACTTAAATTGAGTTCCTGTTTGTATTCTATGCGATTATTTTCCTTCAATTTCACACCTCAATTTTGTTAAGAAAGAACACATTGTTAAAAGTCAGGCATTTCAATAGTCAAATGCAAATATCCATAGCTTTAAAAATATCATAAATTTATCATTTTGTCAATATACCCACAACAATATATTTTATTCAAAATCCTCCAATACTGACCAATTCATTTTTAATCTGTCTGATTTTTTTCCGGCAACTCCTAAAATGATATTATTTTGATATATATTTTTATTTTGTATATAATGTTTTATCATTTCTGCATATACTTTTGTATATTCTTTTTCCAATAAATCTTTTTCATTTATCCAATGTAATGTGCCTTCTTCTGTGTCAATAAATTCTTTTACATTAGTTTCGCCAAAATAAATATAATTTTGCCGTACAATATCTTTATATCTGCGAATAATTATGTAACGCAATTTTAAATTAAATATATTCTCTTTTGATATTCCGGTTTCTTCCCATATTTCACGGACACAAGCCTTTAGTGGATCATTTATTTCATTTTCGTCCATTAACCCACCCACACAACTCCAAAGATTAGGAGCTATTTTTCTTTTTGGTGAGCGTTTTATTAGAAGATAATTATCTCCATTTATTAAAAACGCTCCAGAAGCATTTTGCAATATAATTTTATTGTCCATATATTGTTCTGCCCCCTTACTATTTACTCTATTTTAAAATCCTCAGAATTAAAATTGCTGTAATACCTTCCAATTTCTGCTGTAAATTTTAATACTATAAAATCTCCGCCATTCATTCCACCTTTATAATAAACGTTAAAATCATCTTTCTAAAGTTCCTTTTTGATTTTTTTATCTTCAAGTACTTCCATTGTTCCTTTTAGCATTACACCACGAAAAAACCTTTTATCATAAAAATATATACAGGCCTTTGAATTATTCCTATAATGTTTTATTTTCATTGACGGACTGTTTGTATGCCAATAAAATGTTTTTATGCCTTCTCTTTTAACAGGCGATAACATTGCCTTTGTGTTGGGGAAGCCGTTTTCGTCAACAGAGCTTATGAAACTAACCCCCTGCTTGTCAATTAAATTTCCAATAGTTTCTTGTGGATTTCTCATCATATTTTGCTTCCAAAAATATTTTTTAAGAATAATCCATACGATTAATTTTGTCAAGCCTTTAGTTTTTAAATACATGTATATAGTTCTGGTTATTTTCAAATAATTAAAAAAAATGAATATCCAATAAATATTGTAATATGCTATACATATGCACCGGGTATATAGTCTTGCGGTATTTTTCCCAAGGTTAGTTTAATATAAGGGGGCTGATATTATGTGCTGTTAAAGAGTTGTTAAATCGTATAAATTTTATAATATTTTCTTACAATCAATTGTCGTGATTTATAAGTGAAATAATATCATGGATTAAAAACATTCGATTATCCAATTCAGCGATTTTACTGGCACATATACTAAGTTCATCGCTTAAATGCTTAGGGATATGTTCCTTATATTTATACCGGACCTTATGTTCCAGGGTAGCCCAAAAATCCATTGCCGCCGTGCGCAATTGTATCTCTATGGGTATCTCTTCCGTTTTTTCCGAATAAAAAACAGGTATTTTCATAATAAGATGAAAACTGCGGTAACCACTTTTCTTTGGATAGCTGACATAATCTTTTTCAGTCAGTACCTGTGTATCGGGAATTGTTTTTAATATATCAACCAGATAGTATATATCTTTCGCATAAGAGCAGATAATGCGTATCCCGGCAATATCCGTTAAAACATTCTTTGCATTTTCCGCCGTAACCTCAAAATTCAGATTTTTAAGTTTTATTACAATGCTTTCTGGTGATTTAATACGTGACTTTATATGCTCTATAGGATTGTTGTTCTGAAAATGCTTAAGTGAGTCAAATATGATATGCATTTTAGTCAAAAGCAGGTTTTGCCCCCACTCATAAATTGGTAGAATGTTCTTGATTTCTGAAAGTTCATCATTAGAAAAACACATTTTCATTAACTCCATTTCTTGTCTGTTATAGTGATAGTAAATACGGCACCGCCGTCTATGGTGTTTTCAGCTTTAATTATACCGCCGTGTTGTTCAATTATTGATTTTACAATAGATAATCCAATGCCGTGATTACCGTCTTTACCTTTATAAAATCGCTCGAAAATATACGGCATTACTTCAGCATCTATACCGTTGCCGTCATCTTTTACGCAAATCTCAATTTTTTGACTGGCTTTACGGCAAGATACTGTAATTTCTGATTTAGCGTAACGTATGGCGTTGGATATTAAGTTCTCAATAGCCCTGGATAAAAGTTCACCTACACAATCCAAATTAACGGCAGATTCGTTAAAGGCAAGATTAAAATGAATCCTTTTTTTATCTGCTACTGCCTGTTGACAGCTAACGCATTCCCGAATTAACTCATTTATATCAATATTTGTAAATGTAAATGCAGAAGTAATATTGTCTATTTTTGATATATACAACAGATCTTTTACCATTTCATTTAATCTTGCGGTTTCCTGCAAAATGGTGTTGCTTGCTTTTTCGGGTTCCATAAGGCCGAAGGAAATCCCTTCTGCATAACATTGAATGGACATTAGCGGTGTCCGCAGTTCATGTGATACATTTTGAAAAAATGCTTTTTGTTCATTATCATAAATGCTAAGCTGCCGTGCAGATTTATTTATTGCTGTATTTAAGTCGTCAAACTCTCTATCTTTAAATTTATAATCTTTAGGAGTAAAATCCCCCCGGCCTATATTTGAGGCAAGCGTACAAAGTTTTTGTATAGGCAGAGTAATTGTGCTGGAGAAAAAGAATGTAATAAAAACAGCTACGATGAACATGATAAAAAACAATATTATAAGAAACCTGTTTATTGCGCGGGCAAAATTTAAAAGACCGGTTATATCTGCATATATTACCAAATAAATATTTTCATTGGCATGAATTTTTGGTAAATGGAAAGACGAAACATAATATGCCCCATCAGCAAGATGAATCATTCTATTTCGCATTTCGTCAAAATTTATATTTTCTTTTTTTATTGCTTCAAAAATTTCTGTTGAAATTTCGGAGATGAAATGATTACCAAACAGATTAAATGTTTCATCTAAAACAAACATATTGGATTCAATACGAAATTCATTTCTTCGTAAAGCAATGGATACTGCGCTTTCATCAAGTAATTCGGTCGGGAATTCCAATAGTATTGTTTCTGCTATTTCCATTGTTTCCTGTATAACAGTGAATGATCTATTCAACTGCGCTATTGCACTACTTTGTATATACTGCCTTGCGGCAATATTAAAAATAATACCTATTAATAAAAATGTTGAGAAAAGTATAAATGATATAACTGTCATAACTCTTGTGCGAATATTATACTTTTTAATTTTCATAAAGTTTGCCGCTCATATTCTATTCGTCTGAATAGAGCCTTTACCCGCATTACCAGCGCCATAGGGCTGAAAGGTTTGGTAAAGTAATCATCGCTTCCTAAATCTAGTCCGGTAGCATAATCCAAGTCGCTGTCTCTTGCCGTCAACATGATAATTGGCACACGGCTTATTTTTCGTAGTTTCTTACAAACAATAAAGCCATTTGATCCGGGCATCATCACATCTAAAATTACCAAGTCAGCAGGATTTTCGGAGAAAGCCTCTATTAATAGATCGCCGTTTTCAAAATCTTCTACAATATATCCGGCATTTTCCAAAAATGTCTTAATGCCAAGCCTGATATTTGTTTCATCATCTGCTATATATATTTTTTTTGGTTTACTCATTTCTGTTTCCCCTTTTATGTATTCATTGTAATACTCTTGCTTTGGATTCTCTGGGATAAATATTCTCTTTTTAAACGACGGCCTTCAGCGATAACAGGAATATTGTCAATAAGCCTGCCTAATTCACGAGATATAGAAGGTATTATTGCCAATCCTATTGCAATAAGCCAATGTATATTATCTATAGATGATAAGCCAAATATTTTTCTAACTGGCAAAGCTACTAATAGACCAAAGACCAACATCATAATCATTGCGCTGCTTGCCAATGGTTTATTATTTCTGATGGGAGTATTGAATACGGACTTTGAGCTGCGGACATGAAAGATGTGCATTATCGAAGTCCAGCCGCAGATCAAGAATGCCATTGTCTGCCCTATGTCCGCTGAAGGAGTAAACGAGCCTGGCACATTAATGAATGCGCCTATGTAATAACCTGCCAATACTGCCGCAGAGCAAAAGATGGTCTGCCGCAGGATTAAACGCAAGAGACCGTCGGAAAAGAAACTCTCATTGCGTTTTATTGGTTTTTCATTCATCAAACCCGGTTCAGATTCTTCTTTGGCAAGATTGATTCCTGGAATGCCATCACCCAATATATTAATCAATAAGAGCATAATCGGTGTTAGGATAATTCCCCATCCGGCCATCTGACCAAAGAGCATGATGATAATTTCACTAAGATTACAAACCAAAAGGAAATAAATTACTTTTTTAACAATGCTGTAAACATTTCTGCCTTCGCCTACCGCTTCAACGATGGTTGAAAAATTATCATCAGTCAGAACCATATCGGAAGCGCCCTTTGCAACTTCTGTACCAGTCTTGCCCATTGCAACGCCAATATCAGCCGCTTTCAAAGCAGGAGCGTCGTTTACGCCATCTCCAGTCATAGCTACGATTTCACCGTTATTCTGCCAGGCTTTTACAATGCGGATTTTATCTTCCGGCGATACCCTTGCATAAACCGGGAAATTTCTGACTGTATCATTAAGCTCTGTGTCTGATATTTCCGAAAGGCGTGTGCCGGTCATTACATTCTGACCTTCATGCAAGATACCTAAATCTTTGGCAATGGCTGTGGCTGTTGCGGCATGGTCGCCGGTAATCATAACAGTGCGGATGCCGGCATTTCTCGCTTTTTCTATAGCTGTAGCAGCTTCGGGACGCGGCGGATCAATTATCCCGACAAGCCCAATCAATTTTTTATCCCGCTCCAGGCTTTCCAAATGCTCCGGCTCAGGTAATGTGTCAACATGTTTTCCGGCAAGCGCTATTACGCGCATGGCCTTTCTTGCAAATTCATCATGTATGCGTTTTGCTTTTTCAAGATCAGAAGCAGATTCGGAACTGAGATGAAGACGGTCAAGGGCGCCCATCGTTAATAATACATAGCCTTTGTCTTTAATTTTTTGAATAACGGAACCCATTTTTCGTTCTGAGGAAAAAGGAATTTCCGCAACCCGTGGATATTCTTTTACCGTTTCATTAATTGAATAGCCCTTATCATGTAACAGCCGCAGCATGGCAACTTCGGTAGCGCTGCCCAGATATTTTGTATTTCCGTCATCATCAGTTTCCATGATGGCGTTACCGGTCATTACCAACATTTTGAGAAAACGGATTTGTTCCTCGTTAAAAACCGCATCATCATCAAAAGGTTCAGAGCCGCAGAGCCAGAGCTTTTTAATGGTCATGCG
>Ga0099364_10011945_pt1 | contig 11777 bp, 13 predicted proteins | sample TergutTh196P3_FD_73070 | JGI IMG/M metagenome (GOLD analysis project Ga0099364, IMG submission 73070) | Microcerotermes parvus P3 segment gut microbial communities from Pointe-Noire, Republic of the Congo - Th196 P3 | ecosystem: Host-associated > Arthropoda: Insects > Digestive system > Gut ...
TATATAGTCATAATTATGATGTAACAACTCTTCGCAGAAGAGTTGGAATGGTTTTTCAAAAATCGAATCCATTTCCTCAATCTATTTATGATAATATAGCTTATGGTTTAAAGATAAAAGGGATTAAGGATAAATATGATATTGAAAGCACAGTCGAAAAATCACTGAAGAGTACCGCTCTTTGGGATGAGGTCAAGGACAGGCTTAATAAATCCGCAATGAGTTTATAAGGAGGACAGCAGCAGAGACTGTGTATTGCAAGGACAATAGCAGTTCAGCCTGAGGTTATACTTATGGATGAACCTGCATCAGCCTTGGATCCCATATCAACACAAAAAATAGAAGAACTCATTCAAGAACTTAAAAAGAATTATACAATAGTTATTGTAACTCATAATATGCAGCAGGCTGCAAGGGTTAGCGATTATACTGCTTTTTTTTATCTGGGCGAACTTATTGAGATTGATAAAACAGAGATTATCTTTACAAAACCAAGTAATATGTTAACTGAAAATTATGTAACAGGAAAATTCGGTTAAAGGTTGTTAAATTTGAGTTTAGGAGATTAGAATGCTTACACACTTAGAGATAGATTTAGAAAATGTTAAGATGAAAATATTTAATATGGCGGATCTTTCCATTGAGGCTGTATCTTCTGCAATACTGTCATTAAAGAAGGCGGATATTAAGCTTGCAAAAAAAATTATTAATAATGATTCTTTAATAGATCAATTAGAGGTTGAGATTGATAATGAGTGTATAAAAATTCTTGCTACGCGCCAGCCTGCTGCAACAGATTTAAGGTTTATTCTTGCCATACTTAAAGTTAATACTGATATTGAAAGGATAGCGGATCTTGCAGTAAATATTGCTCATGCAGTATTGCAGATTAATGGAGAACCCTTAATTAAACCCCTTGTCGATATTCCAAGAATGAGCGAAATTGCAATTGAGATGATAAAAGAGGGTTTTGTATCTATAACCGAGAAGAATGTTGAAAAGGCAAAAAATGTTATTGCAATGGATGATGAAATAGACAAACTCAATATACAGGTCAACAGGGAATTATTTACATATATGGGCGAATCACTTAAAAATATCCCGCAAGGTTTCTGTTTAATCTCAATAGCAAAAGCCTTAGAGCGTATCGGAGATCATGCAAAAAATATTGCAGAGAGGGCGGTTTACTATATTCAAGGCGATGATATCAGGCATAAAGGCATAAAGTGAATTAACTTGACACGCCGCCTGTGGCGGCGTAGTCAATAAATAGTTTCCGCCCGCGGTCGGCGGGCGGAAACTATTTATTGCCACGACAGCGTGATGCGCTGAGTGGCAATTCAATTATAAAAGGTAAAACAAAATAGAATTATGAAAAAACATATTTTTGCAATAGATGATGAAAAGGATATAAGAGAAATACTAAAAGTTAATCTTGAGAGTGAAGGTTATTTAGTTTCTACTTTTTCATCTGCGGCAGAAGCGGCAAAAGGATTTGAATCAACAACGCCTGACCTGATAATACTTGATATATTGATGGAAGGTAAAGATGGTTATGAATTTTGCAAGGACATCCGCACTAATAAAAAATTGAAATCTATTCCGATAATTTTTCTGTCTGCAAAATCCGAAGAGTTTGATAAAATTTTAGGACTTGAACTGGGAGGCGATGACTATATTACAAAACCATTCAGCATCAAAGAACTGCGCTCCAGAGTAAAGGCTGTTCTCAGAAGAACAGGCGAGCCCCTTGATGAAGAGAAAGGTAAATTGTTAAAATATAAAGGCGTTGAGTTGAATCCTGAGCAATACTCATTAAAGATTGATAATGAAGAAATCAAACTAACCAAAACAGAACTTAACATGTTGTCGCTGTTTATGGAAAATCCGGGTAAGATATTCAGCCGTGATAATATTATTAACAGTGTCAGAGGCGATGATGTATTTGTCATAGACCGAACTATTGATGTCCATATAATGAATCTTAGAAAAAAACTCGGTTCTTATAAAAATATCATAACAACTTTTTCAGGTGTAGGTTACGGATTTAAGGAATAACATGTTAAACAAATTAAGCAATAAACTTATATTTTCATTTATATCATTAACAATAATTTTAAGTGTCATTATTTTTGTATTTCTTGGCAATGAATTAAAATCAATTCATATCAGTGTCATTAAGACAGAGATGTCCAGATACAGCGAGTTGATTATTTTAGAATTAAAGGGCTTATCAATTAAACCGCAGCGTTCCTCAGATCTTTCTAAAATTGTGTCTGAATTTTCAGAGATAATGAATCTTAGAGTTACTGTTATGAAAAAAGACGGAGCAGTAATTGCAGATTCGGATATTACTGATTTTTCTCACCTTGAAAATCATCAATACAGAAAAGAGATTATTGACGCTTTAAGCGAAGGCTATGGTTTTTCAACAAGGTATAGCAATACTCTTAAAACCGATATGTTATATTATGCCCTAAATAAAGGAGACTTTATCATCAGATTAGCCAAACCTCTGTATGAAATAGATCAAAGTGTGGGTTCACTAAAACAGATTGTTTTTAATGTAACGATTATTATACTTTTTGTCTTTGTTATTTTTATAATAATTATATCTCTAATAGTTACTAAGCCGTTTAAAGATACAATCAGGTTTGCATCAGACTTTGCAAAGGGAGATTATAAAAGAAGATTTTTAAATTACAGCAAAGATGAAATAGGATTACTGCAGAAGTCATTAAATAAAATGGCTGATACAATTGAAGAGACTATAAACAATCTTGTACTTGAACATAAGAAATTAGAAGCTATACTGCACAGTATAAATGCCGGAATAGCAATGGTTGATACTAATAAACATATTATTATAAACAATGTTTCGTTTTTAACAATGCTTGATATCAATATGGATATAAAGAATAAACAATATTTTGAGATAATACGCAATAGCGCACTTAACAGTAAAATAGAAAAAAATCTTAAAGCAGGTGAAACAGAAATATTTGAAATCGAAATGTATAATAACAGATATTTTGAAATTGTTCTTACTCCCATAAGAAAAGAGAATATTATACAGGGAATTCTTATTATACTCCACGATATTTCGGAAAAGAAAAAAATAGAGAAAATCAAATCTGATATTATCAGCAATGTATCACATGAGCTTAAAACTCCTATAGCAATAGTAAAGGGTTATCTTGAAACAATACAGGAGAATTATGATAACAAAGAATTGGTAATGAAATTTACAGACAGCGCAATAGATAACATTGATAGACAGAACTCCTTGATCCAGGATATAATCAGATTAAGTATGATAGAATCCTCAAAGGGATTTGAAAAAGAGATAGTCGATCTAAAAGCTATTATTGAGCGATGTGTTGAACTCCTTTCGCTTAAAATTGCAAAGAAGAGTATAAGTGTAATAAATAATTTTAATAATGCCATTAATTATTCTGTTGCCGGAAATAGATTTTTAGCAGAGGAGATATTCTTTAATATTATTGATAATGGAATCAGCTATAATAACCAGGCAGGGACGCTTACAATCGAGGCAGCAGAATCTAAAAATAATTTGGTAATAAAAATTTCCGATACAGGCATAGGTATACCGCAAGAGTTTAGGGACAGAATTTTTGAGAGATTTTATCGTGTAGACAAGAGCAGATCCAGGGCGACAGGCGGGACAGGATTAGGATTATCAATTGTTAAACATGCAGTTATGGTAATGGGATGGGATATTTCGGTTATGTCTGATAAAAACGGTTCGACTTTCATAGTAACAATTGAGTCAGAGCATGACAGACAGGGTTAGTCTGTCACGAATATTTATAATAATATTTATTAACTAATGACAAATGGATTATTAAAAAATGGCGAAGATAAAAAAACAAAATAAAAGTTATAGTCTGATACTCGATTATTTAATAGAGAAATCTTTTTTATTTATAAGTATAACATCTCTCTTTATTCTTTTTGCGATTATGTTTTTCTTAATAAAAGAGGGTATTCCGCTTTTTAAAGATGTTGGGGTTTTGGATTTTATTTTTGGGAGGGAATGGTATCCTGCAAGTGATAATGTAAGATTAGGAATATTTCCTTTAATAGTAGCTTCTGTTTATATTACTATTTTGGCTTCATTAATTGCTGTTCCGATAAGCTTAGCTGCTGCTATATATATAGCAGAGCTTGCAAGAGGCAAGTTTAAAGAGATTATTAAGTCTTTAATAGAGATCATTGCATCTATCCCGTCTGTTGTAATAGGATTTTTTGGAATGGTTGTTGTGGCGCCTTTTTTAATTAAAAATTTCAATATAGATTCGGGATTAAATCTCCTTACTGCTTCATTGCTTTTGGCATTTACAGTAGTTCCGATAATCACCAGCATTTCGGAAGATGCCATATCTTCTGTACCTATAAGCCTTAAAGAAGCTTCCCTTGCGCTGGGAGCAAATAAGTGGCAGACTATTGTTCGTATAGTTATTCCTGCGTCGCTATCAGGTATTTGGACAGCCATAATATTAGGTATATCAAGAATTATCGGCGAAACAATGATTGTACTTATGGTAGCAGGCGGCGCTGCTATTATTCCCAAATCCGTCTTTGATCCTGTTCGACCATTAACATCAAATGTTGCAGCAGAAATGGCAGAGGCCGCAGTCGGCGGAATACACTACAGAGCTCTTTTTGCTATCGGGATTATATTATTTATTATAACATTTATTTTTAATATTACAGCAGATTATTTATCAAACAAATATAAATTTAAGAACAGGTAGGTAGGGGTGGCATTCTGCCGCCCGCTCTGGAGCATTTATGAAAACAAAAAGCGACATTATCCAAATTATAGGTTTCTCCATAATACGACTTCTTACATTATTTATATTACTATTCCTTCTTTTTTTTCTTGGATATATTTTTAAAAACGGAATTTCAGCCATATCAATAGAATTTCTGACTGAGATGCCTAAGAATGAAATGACTCAGGGCGGTATATTCCCTGCTATACTTGGAACATTTTATCTTATGTTAGGTTCATCAATTGTTTCAATACCCATTGGAGTAATAACAGCAATCTACCTTACCGAATATGCGAAAAATCCAGAGATTGTAAAAGTCATAAGACTTGGCATAAATAATCTTGCAGGAGTGCCGTCGGTTATATTCGGATTATTCGGTCTATCTCTTTTTGTAATATTCTTTGACTTCGGCACTTCAATTCTTGCAGGGTCATTAACGCTTGGATTGCTGAACCTTCCTGTTATAATCAGATCAACAGAAGAGTCTTTACAGACAGTTCCTGATACATACAGGGAGGCGTCTTTATCCCTTGGAGCTACTAAGTGGCAGACCATATATAAGGCAGTTTTGCCCAGCGCCCTCCCGGGAATTATGACAGGTATTATGCTTTCCTTAGGTCGCGCCGCAGGTGAAACAGCTCCGATAATGTTTACAGCAGCAGCTTTTTTTTCTCCGGACCTGCCTACATCAATCTTTGACGAGGTTATGACACTGCCTTATCATATTTATGTTATGGCAACAGCAGGAACTCATATTCAAGCTACAAGACATCTGCAATACGGCACTGCCATTGTTCTGATAATGCTGGTCTTAATTTTAAATATGACAGGGTTGATTTTGAGGTATAGACTTAGAAAGAATATGGGGAGGTAGATTATACTCTGATGTTCAGTAAAAAAAGTGGAACACGGAGTTGCGCGGAGTTTTAAAGACGGAGTTACACGGAGTAGGTGATTGGTAATGCGTCAACTTAATTCTTTACGCAGCAAGTAAACATTTGGAAATTGTATTGTTTTTGTTTCTCTAATCCGCATCATCTTGTCTCATATCTTTTTTTATTCCTTCCATTGCTTTGTTAAGATGTTTTTCTGTTATCCCCTCAAACTTCGTTACTAAATTATCATATACATATTCATTTTTTTTACAAAATAATTGGGCAATAGAAATTTCAAGGCAATCAGACAGTTTTTCAAGGAGGTCGGCTGATATAAAGGTCACTCCTCTTTCAATTTTGCTTAGATGTTTTGCAGATATGTCAACTTGTTCAGCCAACTGTTCTTGCGATAAATGCCGTTTTTTACGGTAGAGTTTCAAATTTGTTCCAAAAAGCGCCTTTATATTCATGTAAGTTAGTTTGTATGGTTTATAATTCGAGGCAACAGCATAAAATGCTTAAAAAAACACAATATTTTTACAAAAATAATCATTACAGTACCAATTTTTCTTGACAAGGCAGCATATTATGCATAATAATAGCTTATTATGAACCTTTTAGGGCGGTTTTGTTAAATTCAAAGGAAATCATTATGATTACTAACATTAATAACTTAAAAAACCAACTGTACGAGCGATTAATATAATCCCTCGCAATAAGGTTAAACAACATAAAGATTTAGAGGGATTATTCTGTACAAATAAAATTAATAAATTTAGGAGTATAAAATATGAAGTATCTTTCAAAAATTACTGTTTTAAGCACACTAACGGTTCTATGTTTTTTTGCCGGATGTGTATCGGCGCCCAAGGCAGACTTGAGCTGGATCAATAAGATAGGGATTATTCAGGGAAAGTTCGCCATCTACAACAACACTGAACAAGATATACGCTCCTTTCCGCGCACTGAAAGAGGAGAATCGTGGCTTGTAGAGTCCTTTTCCCAAAAGCTCACTGCTGCAACCAGTAAATTTACTATAGCCTCTAAGGAAGAAGTATCTGCTTGGGATACATGGCAAAGCCAGCGAAGTGCGATGAAAACACAGCAAGATCAGGCAGTAAGACAGCACCAAGCACATAAGGCATTGGCAGACTCTCATGCAAATGCGAGACAGATAACAGCAGCCAACTTGACCAAAGAATACAGCGCAAACGAGCTTAGGGCTGATTCAGAATTTACAGGAAAACTGCTTAGAGTAAGCGGCGTTATCGCTGGAATTGAAAAAGACTCCCAAAATAGATATTTTGTGCGTCTTGTAGGCACAGGCAGCGATCCGGTAGCTGTCTTTTTTCAATCTTCTGAAACAAGCAAGGTTATAGCTCTCAATAAAGGCAAGTCAATAACTATTATTGGAACATGTTCCGGAAGAACTCTACCCTACACGGATAATACCGGTGAAATTCTTCGACTCTTGGGCACGGGAAAAGCTGTAAATATTGCTGACGCACTATTTCCGGTTACAGCACCGACTGCACTAGCGGATGCACAGTTGGATTATACAGGCACAATTGATGCTGTTATATATTTAGATGTGAACTTAGAAAACATGGGTAAGGAGATTAAATATAGAATCGTGCGCGCACGAGATCTTGCCATAATAACAAGATGGCAAGAGAGGACGTTTGACCTTGGCGACCACTTTGTCCCGGTAGATTTATTATCTGAGGAAAAACAACAACAACACGTTAGAGCGCGTTACGATGGGATACTGGATAAAATTGTCAAGAATATAGTGGATGCAACCCAGCAATCTAAATAGAATAACAGAAAGATTTTATGGTAAATAAAGCGCCTAATGAACCGCTGATAACTTGTTGCAAATCAGCGGTTCTCTGTTCAACCTTGCGCCCTTTGTGTAAACCTTTGTGAACCTTGTGGTAAAAATATAACCACAAAGGACACAAAGGAGGCACAAAGTACAAAAAGAGGGAAAGATGTGGCGAAGTTGGTTGAAGGCTATTGAAGAAGGAGTGGCTCTTGCGGATGGAATGGTGGAGTGAGTAGTTAAATAGATTTCACATATACACAAGAGTTTGTAGAAAAACTCGTTGAGGTCATTTTCTACAAACTCCTAATTATAATACTTTGTTTGCCACCATTACCCATATGTTCCAAAATGGAACATATGCTATATTAGCTAAATATTTTTCAAAATATCCACAGCTTTTATTTCCATCTTTGAAAAAGCAAACAGTTTCTTTCCCAAATCTTTGAGCGATGCCCCTATATGATAAACAGTATTATCAATAAGCAAAAAACGGTCGTGAGAACTATTTGTTTTTAATATATTTATTGGCTCATATTGCGCATTGTGTTTTGTTAAGTCCAATTGCAATTGCGGAGGAATTTGTTTAGTCTGCGGCAGTTGTCGCAAAATTTGCGATAACTGAAAACCCGGTTAATTCCGAGAGTCCCTTTGTGTGGTGAATGTTGGGTAAATTAAATTCCCCTCTGTGGATAAGATTTCCTTAACAAACGGATTCGAGAGTCATTCATAATCTTGTTAATCTATCGACAAGTGTATGGAATAGTCTATCTATATGCCATTAGGTTGTTTTTTATATCGCTCTATATAATTATCTATATCAGTTTTAATGTCATTCCAATTTTCATTAATATTAAGAATTAAATCTTCCATCAGTTCCTATTTTATTTTATAGCTATATGTATTTCTTATAAAATGCCTAAATCTTAAATAATCATCTAATACAATTTTTAAGTTTTCGTTAAATAATTCTTTTTGATTATTAGTCTTTATAAAGCATAGGTCTAATAGCTCTTTATGCCATTTATTACCGGATGGTAATTTACCATATTTTTCTTTAATGATAAATTTTATTATGTTTTCAATCCCGTTATAAAAAGAATGTAAAAACAATCCAAGTGCAGCGGTTTCTACCATGTCAGGTGTTTTCATTTGAGCCAATTTTAATAGAGGCTCTGTCTCGTCTAACAGCATGTCTAACAGCATGTCTATCTGCGAAATCTCAAATTCAACTTTCAATATTGTTTCACGGTTCATGCTATCAGCCAATTTCGATAATTTCACCAATGGAATGCAGCAGATTATACAAGCCTTTGTTTTCGTCGAAGTCTACCAAATCAAATTCGTTTTCCATAATATTGCTCAATTTTGAGCAAGTTCTAATATATTTTTTAGGAGGTAATCCCATAACTCCAAAATCAATATCAGATGAATCTGTATATTTTCCCGTAGCCAACGAGCCAAAAAGAAAAATTGCAGTGCAGCCTTCTTCTTTCAGGCAAAAAACAGCCTTTTCAATATCAAGACGGTATTTTTCAGGTATCTTTGATAAATTCATAGATTATATTTTAACAAAGGTATTAGTTTTAATCAAGTGCATAAATAATTTTTTATGAAATTTTTCCCTTTAAATAACAAGAAATTTATTCCTTTGATGGTAATTTAAGTTGTCCCAAATCATGGGACAACTCACTTCCTTCTGTTTTAAGTTTAGTTTTCAGAGCGTTCCAATACTTTCGAGGTCGTGGACTATCAGTCAATACTTCTACTACATCCACCACGAAAAAATACCATTCTTCTTTCTCCTCGTCCCATACAGTGCGCACTTTTTTTTCTTCAAAAAGTTTAAAATCTGTTCCTTTTGCCATATTTTCTCTCTTTAAAATTTATTATTTAACTTCCAAGTTTAAAATTAAAAAATATTTGACACAAATAGAATAAAAAAGAATAAATTTGCATTATTAGGAGACAGTCATGCCAAAAACCATAACTTTAAGGGTTGATGGTAATGAAATGAATGAAATATTGCTTTCTTAAAGAAGGTTTGAAAAAAGGATTAGGTGATATTAAAAAAGGACGATATAAAATAATTGGATAAATATAAAAAGGAGTTTAGTCAATGAGTAAAAAACAATTTCAAACAGAGGTCAACAGGCTTTTACATTTAATTATTCATTCACTTTATTCTCATAAGGAGATATTTTTAAGGGAGCTTATTTCCAATTCATCGGATGCGCTTGATAAACTGAAATTTTTAACTCTTACAGATGAAAATTATAAAGGGATTAATTTTGATCCGAGAATTGATATCCTATTTGATAATAAAGAGAAGACCTTAACGGTATCAGACAGCGGAATAGGTATGAATGAACAGGACCTTGATGAGAATCTCGGAACAATAGCCCGCTCAGGGACAAGAAATTTTATAAACAACATGACAGGCGATGCAAAGAAAGATTCTAATTTAATAGGACAGTTTGGCGTAGGTTTCTATTCCGCGTTTATGGTCGCAGATAAAATCGAGGTTGTCTCAAAAAAAGCAGGAGAAGATACGGCATATAAATGGGCAAGCGACGGCAAAGAGGAATATAGCATTGAAACTATTGAGAGAGAATCCCACGGAACAACAGTAAAACTTTTTCTCAATTCCGAAGGCGAGGAATTTGCAAACAGATGGTCTATCCAGAATATAATAAGAAAATATTCAAATCATGTTCCATTTTCTATATACCTGCATTTTGAGGATACGCGATATGAAGGTGAAGGAGATGACCGCAAAGAAATAAAAGAAAACAAAATAGAACAGGTAAACTCTGCCGCCGCTATTTGGAAGAGGCCAAAGAGCGAGCTCAAAGAAGAGGATTATTTTGAATTCTACAGACAGATTTCATATGATATGGAAGATCCTCTGCTGCACATGCACACACAAGCCGAAGGGACTTTGGATTATTCAACGCTTTTTTATATCCCGGCAAAAGCGCCGTTCGATCTGTTCAGGGCTGATTATAAGGGTGGAGTAAAACTCTATGTTAAGCGTATTTTTATCACTGATGATGAAAAAGAGCTTATGCCTACATATTTAAGATTTGTAAGAGGAGTTATTGATTCTGAGGATCTGCCGTTAAATGTCAGCAGGGAGATATTACAGAAGAATAAAGTTATGGCTAAGATACGCTCATCATCTGTAAAGAAAATCTTAAGCGAACTTGAAAGCTGTAAAAATATAAACAGAGAAAAATATAATAATTTTTGGAAAGAATTCGGCATACCTCTCAAAGAAGGGCTGTATCAGGATTTTGATAACAAGGATAAACTCGTTGATCTTGTTATGTACAAATCGACAAAGTCAGATGACTACACTACGCTCTCAGACTATGTTGAAAGAATGGGACCTGACCAAAATTCAATCTTTTATATAACCGGCGGTAAAGAGAGTGTGCTAAGAAATTCACCTCTGCTTGAGATGTATAAAAATAAAGATATAGAGGTTCTTATACTTTCCGATGATATTGATGAGATTGTAATAACTACAGTTCCTAAATATAAAGACTTTGAACTTAAATCTGTTAACAGAAGTGATGCTGCTAATGATCTTAAGAGCGATGATGATAAAGAGAGAGAAAAGAAGATAGAACCGCTTGTAAATAAGATTAAGGAAAAACTTGGTGATAATGTAAAGAATGTAATTGCAAGCACAAGACTAAGTGATTCCCCTTCATGTATTGTTGCTGATGAGAATGATCCTACAATGCAGATGCAGAATCTTTTGAAGGCAATGGGACAGAGCGCTCTCCCTGAATTTAAGCCTGTGCTTGAAATAAATCCCGACCATGAACTTATAAGAAAGTTAGAAAATTCCGATGATGAAACATTTATTGAAGATATAAGTTTTATCCTTCTTGATCAGGCAATGCTTGTTGAAGGAATGGAGTTAAAAGATCCTCATGCATTTGTTGTTAGGATGAATAAAATTTTAAACAAGGCGTTTTGATGTAGGGGCGGATAATATCCGCCCTTACAAATAAAAAATATTATCTGTTTAATGCCTCATAATAATCACATCCGATATTAAAGGACTCTCTAAGGAAAAGATCGTTCTTAAGATCAATACCCTTATCCGTCCTGTCATTTTTAAGTTTTTCTTCCATATCCTTTTCTTGCATTTTTGTTTTTTCGGATTCCTCTTTAAGACTGATAGTTTTATTGTCTAATTTTTTTCTGTAAATGTCTATCTTTTTCTTAAGCTCTGCATATTCGCCTTTTGAGGTTCTTGAATTT
>Ga0099364_10011946_pt1 | contig 11777 bp, 12 predicted proteins | sample TergutTh196P3_FD_73070 | JGI IMG/M metagenome (GOLD analysis project Ga0099364, IMG submission 73070) | Microcerotermes parvus P3 segment gut microbial communities from Pointe-Noire, Republic of the Congo - Th196 P3 | ecosystem: Host-associated > Arthropoda: Insects > Digestive system > Gut ...
AAGCATGTTTCTGAATCTTCTTCGGCAATAGAACAGATGCTTGCCAATATTAATTCTGTTACCCAGACCCTTGTAAAAAACTCCGAAAATATAAATTCATTAACAGAATCTTCCAGCTCCAGTTTTGTGGATCTGCAAAAAGTCTCCGGAGATATTCAGGAGATTGCAAAAGAATCCGAAAGCCTTTTGGAAATAAATACTGTTATGCAGAGTATTGCAAGCCAGACAAATCTTCTATCCATGAATGCAGCCATTGAGGCAGCACATGCAGGTGAGTCTGGAAAAGGTTTTGCTGTTGTAGCTGACGAGATACGCAAGCTGGCCGAAAACTCCGGCAAGCAGTCAAAAACCATAAGCATAGTACTTAAAAAAATCAAAACATCAATAGATATGATTACACAATCTACTACAGCAGTTCTTGAGCGTTTTAAAATTATCGAACAGGAAGTAGAAACTGTTTCCAATCAGGAGAATCAGATCCGGCATGCCATGGAAGAACAAGGAACAGGCAGCCGTCATATTCTTGAAGCCATTACCCAGCTTAAAACTGTAACAGACCTTGTACAGAGTGCATCCGCAGATATGACAACTGAAACAACCCAAATTATAAAACAGAGCAGCAATCTAAAGGGAATAACAACCGAGGTTACCGGCAGCATGGATCATATGTCTGAAAGCATTGAACAGATTTTTTCCATTGCCGGCAGGGTAAAGGAAATCAGCCTGGAAAACAAACATAATATCACTGACTTAAACGGAGAAATATCCAAGTTCAAGGTCGGATGATTTTTAAACCAGGATTAGCGTGAATATTAATCTTGTAAGGCAAGCCATAAGAGTTTTTTCCAAAGCGGATTTTTCGCGTTCAGGCGGGCCTGGCGGTCAGAATGTAAACAAGGTCAACACAAAAGTAACCCTGCGCATTAACCTTAGATGTCTTGCAGGACTTAATGCAGCAGAGATAGCTCAGCTGCGGGAAACACTTGCATCCCGCATTACAACCAGCAATGAACTTATTATCACATCCAGCGAAGAGCGATCGCGGCGCATTAATCTTGAGCGTGCTTTTTACCGTATGGAAAATTTAATTGTTAATGCTGCAAAACTGCCTTTGACCCGGCGGCCCACAAAACCAGGCCGGGCTGCAAGGGAGCAAAGGCTGCGTTCAAAACGTTTAAGGGCATTAAAAAAGAAAGATCGCTTTTTTAAAATGGAAGAGTAATTAAAGATAACACTTAGGACAAGCTAATCCTTTAACAATAAAAGTGTTTTATAATCCAAACAGCTTTTGCTTTCTCCATGCGCTGGGGTTTCCGGGGCCAACCCACTGGTTTAAGGCAAAGCTGTTTTCAAGGCTTTGAGTGATAAACTTTTTTGCAAGTGATACAGCGTCGAAAACAGGCATGCCCCTTGCAAGCCCGGAAGCAATGGCAGCGGATGTTGTACAGCCAGCACCATGGGTAAAGCTTGTTTTTATCAAAGGTGCTTCAAGGATTTTTATATCCTTTCCATCATAAAAAACATCCAATGCTTTTTTTAAATCAGCTTTTTCTGTATCAGGCAGTTTTGAACCGCCTTTTATAAACACATTTAAAGCGCCCTTATCATGTATAATCCTTGCAGCTTCTTTCATTTTTTCAAGGCTTGTTATCCCCTTGATCCCTGAAAGCTGCTCTGCTTCAAAAAGATTTGGTGTTACAACTTTTGCAAGGGGGAGAAGTTTTTCTGCAACAGCAGCATTTAGTTCAGGATAAAGAGCTTCTTCATTTCCCTTGCACACCATTACAGGGTCAAGAACATAATCTGTAATTTTATATGCGCTTATATATTCCCTTGCCAAATCTACAGCATAAATTGATCCAAGCATACCGGTTTTTGCAGCTCTTACTCCAACGCCCTTAAAGATGGTCTCCAGTTGAGCTCTCAAGGCTTTTTCTTCCACGGGAAAGACACTGTGGCTCCAGCTATTATCCGGATCCATTGTAGCGATCAATGTTACGGCAGCCATGCCGTAAAGGCCATATTCTTCAAAAGTCTTTAGGTCAGCTTCAAGCCCTGCACCGCCGGAAGCATCAGAGCCGGCTATTGTTGCGATCTTTGTCATAAACAGGATTGTAAACTAATACAATTTTTTAAGCAATTCATATATTTGACAGATACTACAAAGCGCAATAAAATAATTATTATATTTATGAAAATTCTTGTAATTGGTTCGGGCGGCCGTGAACACGCCCTTGTTTGGAAATTGGCGCAGTCTGATAAAACAGACAAGATCTGGGCAGCTCCTGGCAATGGCGGTACTGCGGATGAGGATAAAACGGAAAACATTGTTCTGGATGCAGACGAAAAGCCTTTAGACCAAAAGTCTATAGACCCGGCATCTGAACAAGGGCAGAATGTTCTGCTTGAATTCTGTAAAAGCGAAAATATAGACCTTGTTATAGTAGGGCCGGAAGCTCCACTGGCAAGCGGTATTGTGGATAAATTTCGTGATGCTGGTCTTGCAATAATAGGACCTGACAAAAAAGCATCGCAGCTTGAGACAAGTAAGATTTTTTCCAGTTCATTTATGAACCGGCATGGCATTAGATCTCCAAAACGCAGAACTTTTACTGACCCAGCCAGGGCAATGACTTATATAAACGATCACTTTAGAAAAAAGCAAAAATCTGCAACTGGTTCTGGCGCATCAGCAGCGCCGCTTGTTATAAAAGCTGACGGCCTTGCTGCAGGCAAAGGTGTTGTGATAGCACAAACACTGGAGCAGGCAAAGGATTGCATTTTATCTTTTATGAAAAAAGCCAGTCTTGGAGATGCAGGCAGGAATATTGTTATCGAGGAATTTCTTGAAGGAAGGGAAGTTTCCATAATGGCAGCAGTGAGTGTAAAGCCAGGCAAAAAAGGCGTTATACTGCCGTTCATCCCTGCAAGGGATCACAAAAAACGCTTTGAAGGCGGCAAAGGACCAAACACAGGAGGCATGGGAGCCATAGCACCAGTTATGGATTTTACTGCAAAACTAAACAGGGATTTTGAAACATCAATACTTGCACCCACATTAAAGGGTATGGAAAAAGATAAATTAACTTATCAGGGTTTTATATTTTTTGGTGTAATGATAAAACAAGAGCAGTGTTATCTTTTGGAGTACAATGTACGTCTGGGAGATCCGGAAACTCAAGCATTAATGCCGCTTTTAAACTCTGATCTTGCAGAGCTTTGTCTTTCTATTTGGGATCACAGTCTTGGTTCATTTATTCTAAAATGGAAAAAGAAAAATTGCTGCGCTCCTGTGCTTGTATCTTCCGGCTATCCTGATTCATATAAAACAGGATTTCCCATTGCCATAAATCCAGCAGGACTTAACAAAACAGAGGCTCAGCTTTTTATTGCAGGTGCCAATAAAGGCAGGGGCGGGCCTTCTGGTTCAGGGCTTCATACCAGCGGAGGCAGGGTTTTGGCTGTAAGTGCTTTAGGAAATAATGAAGAGGACGCGAGGGAAAAAGCCTATAAAGCCATAAACTTTGTTGGTTTTAATGGCATGGCTTTCCGCAAAGACATAGGCAATGAATAACGGAGAACCCCTTTTGTGGCAGCTTTTGCTGCTTTTTATACTTGTTAGCATAAACGCTTTTTTTACCTGTGCAGAAATAGCACTTATTTCCATAAACAAAAACAAGCTTGAAAAAATGGCTTCTTCTGGAGCCAAAACAAAAGGCAGCCGTCAGGCGAAACGTATTCTTTTGCTTATAAGTCAGCCATCAAAGTTTATTGCAACAGTACAGGTCGCCATTACCCTGGCTGGTTTTTTAAGCAGCGCCATTGCAGCATCAAGTTTTACTGAAAGGCTTGCCAGATGGTTTGCCTCTTTGGGAACACCGATTCCAATCAATACCCTCTCAACAATTTCTCTTATTACCATAACAATTATACTTTCATACTTTACTCTTGTTTTGGGAGAATTGCTGCCCAAGCGCATTGCTTTAAAAAAAGCAGATACCCTGGCATTTGTCATATCAGGTATTGTTATGTTTGCCTCACGGGTTTTTGCTCCCGCTGTATGGCTTTTGACAAAATCCACAAACGGTCTTTTAAGGCTAATCGGCATTAACCCGGAAGCAGATGTACACGCCGTTACAGAAGAAGAGATACGGCTTATGATAGACCTTGGCAGTGCCGGCGGTGTCATAAAAAAAATAGAGAAAGATATACTTCATAAGGTTTTTGAATTTGATAATAAAACCGCAGGAGAGGTGATGACACATCGCCGGGATGTTATATTTTTCAGCCTTGATGATGATGAACATGAATGGGAGAAGATTATTACTGAAAACAGGCATAACAATTATCCTGTTTGTGATAAAAGTCCTGATAATATAAAAGGTATACTTAAAACACGCGATTACTTTTTATTGAAAGATAAGACACGCGAAGCATTATTGAACATACTTGAGCCTGCTTATTTTGTGCCGCTTTCTGTAAGAACAAGCAAGTTGTTTTGGCAGATGAAAAAAAGCCGCAATCATTTTGCAGTAACAGTTGATGAGTACGGAAGCATGATGGGTATTATTTCCATGAAGGATCTTCTGGAAGAACTTGTCGGAAATCTTGATGATGACAGCTCCCTGCCTTTGGAAAAACCGCTTGTTGAAATTGTTGATTCAGAAGATCCAGGAAAGGGCTGGTATATAAACGGCGCAGCTCCACTGGAACTTGTTGAACGAGAGCTTGATTGCACGCTTCCGCTTGCGCAATATGATACATTTGCAGGTTTTGTTTTTAGTCTTTTGGGGCATATTCCAGGAGATGGTTACAGGAAAAAGTCTGAGAGGGAAAAGATTGAATATATTGAAGAAACCACAGAAGTAGAGAGAGTAGTTTCCAGGCTGCGTATAGAGATTCTGGAAGTAAAAGAAAGACGTCTTGAAAAAGCGCTTGTAAAAAAGTTAAGCTCTAAATAGTAATGAAATTTCGTTCTACCAGATCATTAAATCCTGAAGTTCCCTTTGCAGAGGCTGTACTGCGATGCCTGCCGCCAGACGGAGGGCTTTATGTGCCTTCTTCTGTTTCTGATATGAGGCAGTTTATACTCCACATGGATGAAAAAACAACATATCCGGAACTGGCAACAACCGTTACCCCAAGCCTGCTTCAGGGCGAGTTGAATCCTTTTTCAGCAGCCCGTGTAGCAGAAAGCGCTTTTGATTTTGAACCTGAACTTGTTACGCTTGATGAGGATTTTTCCATATTAAAACTTTATAATGGTCCTTCTGGGATATTTAAGGATTTTGGCGTTGCTTTTTTTGGAGCAGTGCTGGAAGAGCTGCTTAAGGAAACAGAAACAGATCATTCCATGATAGTATCTGCTGCAAGGGGAGATAACGGCTTAAGCCTTACCGGAGCTTTTAAGGGCAGGAAGGGGATTACCTCTGTATTGATCTATCCCTCAGGACCTGTCTCCGGGCTTGATCCAAAAGAATTTATCACTAATGGCGGAAACACCATCCCAATACAAATACGGGGAAACTTTGATGATTGCAACAGGCTTATAAAAGAGCTTATTCATGACCGGCCTTTTGCAGAACGTCATAATGTGACAAGCGCAAATACCATAAATCCATGCAGACTTTTGCCCCAGGCATTTTATTTTCTTTTTGCTTTTGTAAAAGTAAAAAAACTAATTAAGGGCAGGGAGCTGTTTTTTTCTGTTCCTTCCGGTAACTTTGGAAATTTTATTTCCGGTCTTTATGCCTGGAAGTTCGGCATGCCCTTAAATGGTTTTATTGCAGCCATGAATTTAAACGATGCTTTTGGCGGTTTTATACGCGGAGAAAAGTTCGATCCCCGGCCAGCTAAAACGACCTGCTCTCCTGCGATGGATATATCCTTTCCTGCAAACTACGAAAGGCTTGTTTCTTTTTATGATGATGCTCCGGCAGTTATGCGCAACATGGTTTTTCCTGCAGCTATTGATGATGAAGAAACACTGCGTACAATGGAATGGGTATGGAAAAAATACAATACATTGATAGATCCGCACAGTGCTGTCGCTTTTGCAGCCGCACGCAAATTAACAGAATCAGACAGCCGTCATGCCCATACTATAATTCTTTCAACAGGTCATCCTGCTAAAGAAGCGGAAATTGTCAGAAGGGCAACAGGCCAGCTAACAAAGCTGCCGCAAAAACTTTTTAGCCTTAAACAAAAATTTAATCCCATAGCATTAATAGATCCGCATCTTGACGCGCTTGAAAGCGCGATCAGCCTTTGCTATAAATAGTTTGTCTTACAGAGATAGTACTTTAATTTGCATTAAAGGGCTAAAGAGCAGTTTGGTGTTTGCGCTTATTTAAGTGTCTTTACCCACTCGTCAATAATTTTTTGCAAATCATCGGGGTTGGATTTTTTTGGGCTGTTAAAATCAATTTCCCCGACTATTGTGTTTTCTGAAAGCATGGCTTTTAATGTTTCCATGGTGCTTCCAGCACTTCCTGCATGTGTGCAGAAAAGCGCAATTTTTTTCCCGCTTATGTTTGTATTTTTTATAAATGATTGCATGGCCGGAACAGGGTCTCCTGCCCATACAGGCATACCAAGGATAATCATATCCCAGTCATTTACATTAAAATCATAAGGTGCAAGAACAGGTTTTCTGTTAAAAAACATTTGAGACAGACCCCAAAAAAATCCGCCTGCTTTTTTGCGTTTTTGATCTGCTTTGGTTTTTATTCGCAATGTTTTTGCATTAAGAATCGATTCGAGCATTTTTGCTATAATGGTGCAATTCCCTTCAAAAGTATAATAAACTATTATGGTTTTCATTGTATTATCTCCTTAATTCATTTATAATTACATATATCTTTAGGATTAAACAAGAGCCAGGATATTTACTGCAAGAAAATAAAAGCGAGGTATTTAAATGAAGGTATTATTAATCAACGGCAGCCCAAGAGCAAATGGCTGCACATTTACTGCATTAAGCGAAGTTGCAAAAACCCTGAATGAAAACAGCATTGAAACTCAATTTGTGCATGTTGGCGACAAACAACTTAATGGCTGTCTGGCCTGCTATAAATGCAGCGATCTTGATAAATGTGTAATCGATGATTTGGTGAATAAAACAGCGCCGCTTTTTGATGAATGTGACGGCATGGTCATTGGCTCGCCAGTTTATTATGCATCTGCCAACGGTGTCTTAATGGCTTTTCTTGACAGGCTTTTTTACAGCACAGGTTTTGACAAAACAATGAAGGTTGGAGCTACAATAGTTTCAGCAAGAAGAACAGGCTGCTCTTCAACCTTTGATGTTTTAAACAAGTATTTTACCATTTCCGGCATGCCTGTTGCATCAAGCCAGTACTGGAACGAGGTTCACGGCCGTACCCCGGATGAAGTTAAAAAAGACGAAGAAGGCCTTCAGACCATGCGGGTATTGGGCAGGAATATGGCATTTTTAATCAAAAGCATAGAGCTTGGGAAAAAGCAGTACGGGCTTCCTGAAACAGAACCAAGAATTTTTACAAATTTTATACGTTAAAGTTTTGGTTTTTATATTCTGCCGACGATGAGACTTGAACTCATACCCCATTACTGGGAGGGGATTTTAAGTCCCCAGTGTCTACCATTCCACCACGTCGGCTATGTATTGATTTTCTTATTCTAATATAGAAGGCTGATTAAGATCAAGCACACGGGGCTGTCCGGGGAATCTGGCACTGCCTTACATATTGCATATAACTTTTTTTGGGCATTTTTCTGCACAGGTTCTGCAGCCTGTACATTTGGAATAATCCACAACCGGGATGCCATTCTCCATTTTCATGCACTGTTCGGGACATTGTTTTATGCAGATTTCGCATTTGATGCATCCTGCCTTGCATGCTTTTGCAACCTGGCCTTTTATGGTATTTTGATTGGAACAAAGGACCATAGCTCCTTTTTGATCTTTGTTAATCATCTTGATGATGTTCTGTGGACATTCATTTGCACAGACTCCGCAGCCAGTGCATTTTTCATTGTCAATCTGCGGAAGGCCGTCTTCCCCCATAAAGATTGCGTCAAACTTACATACCTCAACGCAGTCACCAAAACCCTGACAGGCCCAGATACAGGCCTTTATGCTGCACGCTGATATTTTTACTGCGCGGCAGTTTTTTACGCCAATATACCTGCCTCTTTCAAGGGACTTGTCTTTTGTACCGCGGCAAAGAACCACAGCTGTTTTGGGAACAATATCTGCGCTGCCACCAACAAGGGCTGCCAGCTGCTCAGCAACTGCCTTGCCTCCAGGAGGACAACCTGTGATATCTGCATTCTTTTCTGCAATGGCAGCTGCAAATCCATCACAACCCGGAAAACCGCATGCACCGCAATTAGCGCCTGGCAGTACTTCTCTTATTTGCACTATAAGCGGGTCTTCTTTGACATCAAAAATTTGTTTGAAAAAACCCAGGGCAAAACCCAAAGCAAAAGCAAGTGCCAGGGCAAAAATCAATGTAATCAATATTATGCTCATGTTTTACCTCTAATTTACAAGACCTGCAAAACCCATAAAGGCCATTGCAAGAAGGCATGTGGCGACAAACAGTACAGGTGTTCCCTTAAGAAAAGCCGGAACAGGACTTGTTTTTAGCCTGCGGCGTATCCCTGCCAAAAGCAGCATGGAGAGCATCATACCCAAAGCAGCACCTGTTGCATAGACAAGGGCTTCTATAAGATTAAAATCATTGTTAATAACATCGAATGTTACAGCCAGGATCGCACAGTTAGTCGTAATAAGCGCAAGATAAATACCCATTGACTTAAACAGCGCCGGAACCATTTTTTTCAGATAAAATTCCACAAGCTGAACAAGAGAGGCAATAACAAGGATAAAGACCAGTATCTGCAGAAATACCAATCCCAGCGGTTCAAGGATATATCTGTATATGGGGAATGTTACGCAGGTTGCAAGCACTGTAACAAATGTTACTGCAAGGCCCATGCCGATTGATTTATCTTCGTCAGAGCTCATCCCTATAAAGGGGCAAAGAGCCAGAAAGCGCATCAACACAATATTGTCTATTAAAAAGGCTGCTAAAAATATTCTGAATAAGTTCATGCCTGTTCTTCCTTATGCTCAGGTATGCCGCAATGAGTTTTAGTACATCCTTCACAGCCGCAGCCAGAAGCAGCTGGCTGTTTAAGATGTGATTTTATATAAAGGTTAAGCGATATAAAAAGGGCAAAGACAAAGAAGCCTCCTGGAGGCAGTACAAAAAAGATAATTGGCTGGAAACCAGCCGGGAAAACAGAAAAGCCCAGAATGGTACCGCTTCCCAGAACTTCTCTTACAAATGCAATTCCTGTAAGTACCCATGTAAAACCCAGCCCCATGCCAAGGGAATCCGGTATTACTTCTGATATAGTCGATTTGTAAGCAAAACCTTCCACACGTCCCATGATAATACAGTTGACAACAATTAATGGTATGAATATTCCCATGTTGGCTGAGAGCTCAGGTGCATAGGCTTTTAATACATAATCAACAACTGTAGTAAAGGCTGCAACAACAATAATAAAAATTGGTATGCGTATTGAAGCTGGAATAAGCCTTCTGAATGTGGAGATTACAAGCTCAGACATAAGCAGAACAAAGGTCATGGAAAGCCCCATGCCTATTCCGTTTTGAACCTCTGTTGTTACTGCCAAAGATGAACAAAGACCTATCATCAGGATAAGAAGGGGGTTTTCCCTGAAAACACCGTTGGCAAAAATTTTGAAAAACTTGTTCATCTTATACCCCTTGTTTCCCTTAACCAGGCTATGGCTGCCATACCTGCTGTTTTAACAGAATCGCTTACAGCAGTTGTAGTTATGGTGGCAGCAGAAATGGCATCAACATCCTGTTTAGGTCTGAATGGGTCATCCACAGACTTTCCTGTAAATTGACTGTAAAATTGGCTCTTGCTTGCATTTGCACCAAGCCCCGGAGTATCAATATTTTCAAGAACCTTAATACCCTTGATGGTATTGTCTACTCCAACCCCGACAAGGAGCTTTATTGGGCCTGAATAACTACTTCTGGAAGTTCTTAATGCAAGCCCGATTACATTATTATTTTGCATAACTAAAAAAGAGTTACCATCTTCGATTATAACTGCAGAATTAGAGCTGGTTATTCCTTCAATGGGATTAAAGCTGTCAGCATCCGGAAACAATTCCCTTAACGCATTATCAAGGGTTTGCTGCCTGTTTTCCTCGATTTTTACTATGGTTCCGGCATACACAAAGGCAAGTCCGACACAGGCAGCTGCTGCATACAGCGCAAGGATTACGCCTAACTTAGCCATTTCAAGAAAACTTTTCTTTTCTTTCATTGCGCTCCTCCCTTTGCCTTGACTGGTTTTACATACCCGTATTTTTTGGGTAGCAGGCGGTTTAAGAAAGGTGTTGCTGCGTTCATTATAAGTATGCTGAATGTAACTCCTTCCGGGTAAAGCCCCCACTGGCGTATAAGAACAGTTATAATCCCGGCACCGCAGCCAAAAATTATTCTCCCTTTTTTTGTTAAAGGGCTTGTTACATAATCAGTTGCCATAAAAATTGCGCCAAAGGCTGCGCCGCCTGCAAGAACTGCAATAAGCGGGTCGCGTCCAAGGGCAAATGAAAAAACAGCAATCACAGCAAGCATGGAAAGGGGAGTGCGCCAGTCAATTACCTTCACAACAAGAAGGAATATAAAGCCTAGCAGAATAGCTAAAATGGAGGTTTCTCCTATTGTTCCTGTATGAGAGCCTAAAAAAAGTGTTTGTAATATTTCTGTATAATTTGCGCCAAGTGAATCAAGGGCTTCTCCTGCCTTGATAACAGCAAGAGGTGTTGCGCTGCTGATCGCATCGGCGCTGCTTAGAGTGCTAGTTGTTTGGGCAAGGATTTGAGGCTGTGTCCAGGTTGTTAAGGCAGCAGGGAAACTCATTAAAAGAAAAGCCCTGCCAACAAGAGCCGGGTTAAAGACATTGGCTCCAAGTCCTCCAAAAAACTCCTTGGCAACAACAATCGCAAAAATTGCTCCTAATGCTGTCATCCATAAGGGTGTTGCCGGCGGCAGGCACAGGGCAAGTATAAGGCCTGTTATAATTGCGGAAAGGTCTTTGTTTCTGGGAGCCTGTTTTGTTATTTTCCTAAAAAAGAACTCACCAAGGCTTGCAGCTGCGATGGAAACCAAAATGGTTAAAAGGGCAGGGATACCAAAAAATATAATACCCGCAATGGCAGAGGGGGCAAGTGCAATAAGCACAAAGGCCATTATCATGCGGGTATTTACTGGAGTTGTTATATGCGGCGAAGAGCCCAATAAGGGTAAAGATTCACTTGTTTTTATATCTGACATCAGGCCCTCTCCTTTAAGCGCATTTTCTGTTTGCCTTCACGGAAGCGCTGGATTAACTTTATGCGTGCAGGGCATACATAAGAGCAGGTTCCGCATTCAACACAATCCAAAAGTCCAGCTGCTTTAGCTTCAGCAAAATCACCTGCAATAAGGGCATTATTCATAACAACAGGACTTAAACGGCAGGCGCAATTTTTCATGCAGCGGCTGCAGCGTATGCATGGCTCTTCTTCTTCTGCAAAGACTTCTTCTTCTGTCAGGAGAAGTATGCCGGATGTGTTTTTTTGAATGGGAACAGAAAGTGATGGGAGAGCGAAACCCATCATGGGGCCGCCGTAAATTATTTTCTTGATGGCAGCATAATCTATGTCAAGGTAATCTGGCGGAAGCTCGCTTAGTATGGTGC
>Ga0099364_10011947_pt1 | contig 11777 bp, 9 predicted proteins | sample TergutTh196P3_FD_73070 | JGI IMG/M metagenome (GOLD analysis project Ga0099364, IMG submission 73070) | Microcerotermes parvus P3 segment gut microbial communities from Pointe-Noire, Republic of the Congo - Th196 P3 | ecosystem: Host-associated > Arthropoda: Insects > Digestive system > Gut ...
ATGCAGTACACCCAGGAGAAAAAAATCGCCGGCGTTGAAATCGAGGACATCTACATAGGCAATGGCGTGTCCGAACTGATCGTCATGACCATGCAGGCTCTGCTCAATCTGGGCGATGAAGTACTCATCCCGACGCCGGACTATCCTTTGTGGACGGCAGCAGTATCACTGTCAAGCGGCAAGCCCGTTCACTATCTCTGCGATGGCGACAATGAATGGCTCCCCGATATTGCGGATATGCGCAGCAAAATCACGAACCGGACAAGAGCAATCATCATCATCAATCCCAACAACCCGACGGGAGCGCTCTATCCTGTTGAGACACTGCAGCAGATAGTCGATCTGGCCCGGGAATTCAATCTCATCATTTTTTCCGATGAGGTCTATGACAAATGTCTGTATGACGGGGAAATACATACATCGATTGCCTCACTGGCAAGCGATGTTCTCTTTATTACCCTGAACGGACTTTCAAAAAATTACCGCTCATGCGGGTACAGGGTAGGCTGGATGATCGTATCCGGTGAAAAAAGAAACGCCAGAGATTACATAGAGGGTCTGGATGTGATGGCATCCATGCGGCTGTGCGCAAATGCGCCAGGCCAGTTTGCCATTCAGACCGCACTGGGCGGCTATCAGAGCATTGATGATCTCGTGGCAAAAGGAGGGCGCCTGCACCGGCAGCGTGAACTGGCCTACAGTCTGCTGACAGCAATACCGGGCGTGACCTGTGTCAAACCAAAGGCGGCAATGTATCTCTTTCCCAGGCTTGACCCCAGGATATATCCGATTGAAAATGACAGGGATTTTGCCTACGAGCTTCTTGAGGCGGAAAAGCTCCTGATCGTTCAGGGGAGCGGCTTTAACTGGGTTCGACCGGATCACTTCAGAATTGTTTTTCTGCCGACATCGGATGATCTTGAAGAAGCCCTGGGACGTTTTACCCGGTTTTTGGCAAACTATCGGCACCGTCATGGAACAGACAGATATTTGACAGCAGAACAGGAATAACAGGAGAGGGTGTCGGTCTGTTGCCGACTCCTGCATTTTTTAACTTTTAACATGGTCAGAAAAATGGAACCAATCAAAGTAGGTTTGCTCGGTGTTGGAACAGTCGGGTCCGGCACGTGGAATGTATTAAAACGCAACAAGGCTGAAATCGAAGGTCGAACCGGGCGTGAAATTCAGATCACGATGGTGGCTGACCGCGATGTCGAAAGGGCGCGGGAGGTCACCAATGGTGAATGCGAAGTTGTTGCTGACGGCAATCTTATCGTGAACAACCCCGATATCGATATCGTTGTCGAGCTGATTGGCGGTTATGATGCGGCCAGGGCTTTTGTCCTGAAGGCAATCGAAAACGGAAAGCATGTTGTTACTGCCAACAAGGCACTCCTGGCGGAATATGGCAATGAAATATTCCTTGCTGCCCAGGAAAAGGGCGTGACAGTTGCCTACGAGGCAGCAGTTGCCGGGGGCATCCCCATTATCAAGTCCCTGCGTGAGGGGCTGACAGCAAACCGGATCGAATGGGTTGCCGGCATCATCAATGGCACGACCAACTTCATTCTCTCCGAGATGCGCTCAAAGGGCCTGGATTTTGATGTTGTTCTGAAAGAAGCGCAGGAACTTGGCTATGCCGAGGCAGACCCGACTTTCGATGTCGAGGGCATAGATGCCGCTCACAAGCTGGTATTGATGTCCGCCATAGCCTTCGGTATTCCGGTGCAGTTTGAAAAGGCCTATGTTGAGGGAATTTCCCGGCTTGATGCCGTCGACATCCGCTATGCGGAAGAACTGGGATATCGCATTAAACTCCTTGGCATAGCAAAGCGTATGGAAAACGGCATTGAACTGCGTGTGCATCCTGCCCTGGTTCCTTCAGCCCGCCTGATAGCGAATGTGGAAGGTGCCATGAATGCGGTCCTGGTCAATACCGATGCTGTAGGCGCAACACTCTATTATGGCAAGGGCGCGGGCTCAGAACCCACGGCATCAGCGGTTATTGCTGATCTTGTTGACATTGTGCGTATAGGTGCGGCTGATCCTGTGCAGCGTGTACCGCTCCTCGCGTTCCAGCCTGCGGCGATGGCAGATACGCCGATTCTGCCGATGTCTGAAGTGACAACAAGCTACTACCTGCGCATAAAGGTCCTTGACCAGCCGGGTGTTCTTGCCGACATCACACGCATTTTGGCGGACCTTGACATTTCCATTGATGCCTTCCTTCAAAAAGAGCCACAGGCAGGCGCAAAACAGGTTGACATCATGATTCTGACGCATCAGACCAGGGAAAAGTATATGGATGAAGCGATTCAGAAGATCGAAAAACTCGGGACGGTACTGGGCCAGGTAACCCGTATCCGACTCGAAGAACTGGTATAGGTCTGCTTTTTAAGGACGGCATACGCCGTTAGCCCGTGTCGTCCTGCCTGACAATCCAGAACCGGCTGGCAGAGAGGTGGCTGTTTCCCGGTCTTTGTAAATCTGCCGCAAACGGTTGCAAAAATAATTGAGGGATGCGATATGTTCAAAAAAATCCTGATTCCAACGGACGGTTCGGAAATATCCATGAACGCGGCCCTGGAAGGCGTGGCATTTGCAGCAGCGAACAATTCCGAAGTTCATGGAATTTATGTTGCGCCAGAATATCATTATCCGGTGTACATTGAAATTATTCCTCCAACCTATCCGTTGGAGGAAGAGTACCAGGAACTGATGAAGAAAATTGGCAACGGATATTTCGAGTCAATCGAAGAGGCTGCAAAAAAAGCCGGGCTCACTTTCAAGGGCGAGGTTCTTTTTTCCAACAGTGCGGCCACAGCCATTGTCAGTACTGCAGAAGAAGAGGGCTGTGATCTTATTTTCATGGGGTCTCATGGACGCTCCGGTCTTGGGCAGCTCATTCTTGGAAGCGTTACATCCAAGGTGCTCTCCTTGTGCAAAATACCGGTTCTGGTAAACAGGCCGGGCAAGTCAGCAGAGTGATTTGGGCTTTTAAACGATATCTCCTGACTGGCGTATTATCAGTTTTTAAATGGGTGCCAAAAGGCACGTATTGAGGTTTTTGGCTTTGACACCTGCTTTTTTGAGCGAAATGGCGTGAGCCTGGTACCTGTTGTGAGTAGCAGGTGTGCCGCCAGGAGAGCATGGTTTTGGCAGGACAGCAGCACCGCGTGACCGGCATGTGACGCAGTCTGCTCAAGCACACGGGGTAATGGAAAAAAGTACCTGGCCCGCATAAACACCTTGCCAGGTTGATGAAAGAGAAAACGAAATAGGATTGGATATGCACTGGAACAAAATGCTCTGGTGGATGGGAGCTCTGTTATTGCTTGCCTTTCTGTTTTTGGCAAACAGATCAAAAGGCCAGGAGCTGATAACGGGCTTTGAAATGCTCTCTGACAGAGCGCCTGATGTCGTCTGTTTCACAACCTGGCCTGACGCCAGTTCCAGAAAAAAAGATATTGGATATCTTTTGCAGGACAGGCAGGTTTAAAAGTTTGCTCTTGCATGGCCTGTCCCTGCATCATCATTGTTTTTCCGTTTCGGAATACCTACAAATAGCTGCAAATATTTGCAATTCTTCTGCTTCCTTCCTCGTTGGGTACTACACTTGTTTCGCGTCCGATTTCGCCGTAGCTAATTTCGTTTGGTGTAACGCTCCGCGAGGCTTAAATTTCCGTCAAACGCACGGTATGATTTGAGGAGTTGGTCTCTCCGTAATGCTTTAAATTCAATGCTGCGTTTAAATCGCGATCTATTACAAGTCCGCAGGACTCATTTATGCATACATAAATCCTGTCCTTGAGCTTCAGGTCAGTTTTCAAAGTCTGACAGCCTGAGCAAAGCTTGCTCGATGGAAAAAACATGTCGGCTTCAATATATTCGATACCCGCCCGCTCTGACTTGTACTTCAGTTGGCGCAGGCTCTCAGCAATACCCATTTCAGCCAGTGCTTCAGCCAAGTGCCTGTTTTTCATCAGATTGGAGACCTTGAGTGCTTCGCCTACGATGCAGCGTGGTTTTTGCCTGATCATATCGGATGTCACCTGATGTCTATGATTGGAACGAATTCCGCTTAATTGCCATTCATACTTTTTCAACTGCTTCTCAGCTTTGATTATGTTTTTGGTCTTGTTGTATTCTCCTTCCTCATTGTTCATTCTGTATTTGCGGGATATGCGTCTTTTCAGGCGGCGCACTTTCTTTTTCAGGGATTTTACGGCCCTTGTTTTGTTTATGTTTGGAACGCGCACGCCATCTGAGCGAACGGCATGCTCCCTGATCCCAAAGTCGACACCGAGAAATTCATCATCAGTTTCAACAGGCTCAACATTCTGCACAACGCCAACGCCTATCCACCAGTTGAGTCCATCAAAAGTTATGCGCGGGTTCACCAGTTTTGCTCCGACGGGAATTCTGTCTTTTTCAGCCAGACGAATCCAGTTGGCCCGACGCCTGTTTTTGCGCTTACTGGTCGCAATGGCTTCAAGTTTTACATGACTGCCCGTAACAGCTATCTTGTCAGTGTCAATATAAAATCCAGGAGCAGCTTTACCCTTTTTTTTGAAATTCGGGTGAGAGTGCATCTCATATCGTGTCAATGTTCGCCCCTCTTCGGCAGCCTTTGCAATCTGCCTGTCTGAGTAGGGCCTGTAACCTGGCTTCTTGCGCTCTTTCTCAAACTTCCAGAACGCCTCGCACGCATCTCTTATGGCCTGCTTGGCAGCATCATTGCTCACATTGTAAAGCCACTTCTTTTCCGGTTCGCGCTTGTGAAGCGTGAACAGCTTTCTGAGATTACGCTCTGAAATATATTTCCCTGTATTTTCAATCGACTCCATTTGTCTGGCAAGAGCCCAGTTCCAGGCATAACGCGCAGCATCAGCGGTTGCAAACAGACGCGTCTGCTGCACATTGTTTGGCTGAAGCATTACCTTGAATCCCTTTGTCACGACACTCATTTCACCACACATTCTTTCAGCGGACATTGACTCCTCACCTGAAGCGAAGCCTGCTACAGGTGTTTACACTTCTGAACACAACTGGTGTCAATCACAGGCCCGACGCGTAAATATGACCCATCCGCGCTTTGCTCATAGGGTTACAAACAAAAATACTTGAATGGAGCAGGGTCAGGATGACTTTTGTACTCTTGAAACCATTATAACCCATGGGTGCGACACGAATTGACGCGTGCGGGCGAAGTCCGCTTTTTTTTTGAAAAAACGCAAATTGGGCATATTCACGTCTCATAAATGCAACAGCCGGAACTTTTTCATGGGCAAAAACTCACTGAAAACCCTTTGCAAAAGAGATGTCTGACGATAAAAGAGCACATGGATGAAGGATCGCACCTGCTGAGGAAAAAGCATCGACATGCGTATGCGGGAAATCTGTGAGTTTGACCTGATTGAAAAATGAAAACGGGATGCAAAGTGCCAGGTCTTTTGCTTACGAATCAACCTGCAAATTTTTTCTCTCAAAAACAGCCATTCTCACTCCAAAAACCTCTGACGGTGTTGGTACGGGATAGGCAAAGATTTGATTGTAAAAGGTTGTCTAAAGCGCGGAATGCAAAAAAGATGAATGTTTTCGAATCGTAGCAGGTTCGCGTCACGCTCTAACAGACCTGTTCTTTCTGTCATTGTCATTGTCATGCACAATTGAATGACAATGACGGAAACCATAAAAAGTTCTGCAACTTCACTTTGCCATGAGTGAAGGGAAATTGAATAACCAATTTTTACACCACTATTTCACATCCCGGCAAATGCTGCAAAACCCTACAATTTTATAGGTTTATCGAAACAGTTCGAAGCCTTCAGAAAAAGTGAGTTTGTAGTCGCAGTTTGCGCAGTTGATTTCGTGTATGGTGCCCATGCAGCCTTTTCCTTTCAGGTTTGTGCAACAGTTGAATTGTACCTGTCGAGGTGACGGAGTGCCTCGCAGAGAAGCATTTTATGTAGGCAGTCTCTGCGGTTTTTTTCTCAGCCGCCTGATTCAGGTGATTAATGCCGGAAAGATATTCCGTGTTCGCTACTGCGTTTATCTGGTGCGGGAAAACTTTTGATCGCGCCCGTTTTTCATGAAATTTCCAGATGTTGCCATTATGGCAGAGAAAAGACTTTCTGCTGCTGGTTTCGCGGCAGAGGAAATATTTGCAGTAATCAGTGGTGAATCTGTGTCGGGGAGTCAGCCTTTGACATTCATGGCAAAGGCTGGAATTTTTGTGAGCAGGAGAGTCTGTTTTTTCCTGTCAGTCTCTTTAACGCTCTGGCACAGCCCTCATTTATTCAGGGCAGGACAACAAAAGCGACAGCCCCGCAGGAGGCGTTTCCGCAAAGAATATTCAGGTTGACCTTGCCCCATGCCAGTGCATTGCACACGGGACATCCATATCTGGTGCGATTGCTGCCTTTGATATTTGATGGTGGAACAAGCTGGCTGGCAAAGCCAGGATTTCCCTCAAGGCTGTCAGGGATGAATGGGGGGTAGCGGTCGATCCAGGATATCTGAAAACCGCTTGCGAAAAGCGCATTGGTCACACGCATGAAAAGGCCTCCATCAATGGGATAATCCAGCATGCTGCCGCCGATGCGGGCACCACCGGGCTTGCCTGTCCGGGATGGCATGAGCCCAAGGCTTTCCATTTTGTCAGCCCATTGGTGGTTGTGCTGGTAGCGGCCTCTGCCGGGTTTCCCAAAATGGCTCTGCCACTGGTGAACCATTTCGTGAACCAGCGTCTGCATCGTTTCCAGAATATCCCGGACGCCGAAAAAACCGGGATGCAGCGTGATCTGATCAACGGTGGTATTGCCTGCACGATTGACAAACTGCCGTGACGAAAAGAACCCATAGGTTCGATACTTGCGCTGTATGGTAATCAGTGCCCTTGGCAATTGATGATTGAAAAGCTTTTGATTGTAGTAGTCGTACGCATGCTGGAGCTCGGAGTGGGTTTCAATGGTTGGGTTGAAGTTTTTCATTGTTATCTCCTCAAATCCTCAATTGGGCTGATGGTTGCCGGGTGTTTGAAACCCCGCCAGGGCTTTACGATGGTCCCTGGGAGGTGGTGGCAGGACTTGCAGCTGTTGTTTTTTGCCAAATGCTGCAAATCCTGCCTTTCAAAATCAATTCGTTATATAGTGTCGGTTAATAATGTTGTATAACCGGGTACTCAAATCAGGCTGCAGTTCACGATTGATTGAAGTCTTTGCTGCCTGCTTTTGCCCCGGATTAAAATCCGATGCGTCTTGGAGTGCCCTGCCCGGTCTGTTCGTTGCGGCAGAATTCGTGCAACGTCTGTACAGGGGGCTCATGCCCGTTAAGAATGGTAAAGACGGTATGCCGTCTCGCTATGTTTTCAATCTGGCCCCCGCTGAAATCGTAGGTTTTTGCCAGTTCCTGTGCAGTGTCTTTGTTTAATGCCGGCAACAGGCTTTGCCAGATGGACTCTTTTGCCTCAAGTGAAGGACGGTTGAATTCAATCCTGTAAAGAAAGCGTCTTTCAAAGGCAACATCCATCCCTTTTGCCAGATTGGTTGTTGCAATCATGATGCCACTGAGGTTTTCCATTTCCTGCAAAATGATGTTCTGAATGGCGTTTTCGGTCTGGTCAACGCTACTGTCCTTATGCTCATTTCGCCGGCTGAATATGGCATCGGCTTCATTGAACAGCAGGATTGGAGCCAGATCGAGTTGTTGGGTATATTGGCGATAATCATCAAAAATCTTTTTGATGATTTTCTGGCTTTCGCCGTACCACTTGCTTTTTGCGTTTGCAATGTCAACAAGCATGATATTGCGACCGGTCTGCCTTGCTATCTGATAGACTGTTTCAGTCTTGCCAGTCCCGGGAGAGCCGTGAAAAAGGCAGGCAAACCCGCTTCTCATGCCCTTGTCAGTGAGTCGCGTCTGTATTTCGCCAAAGCGCTCCGGCTGCAGGAGTGAGGTCAGCTCTTCAATCTGCTGCCGCTCCGTCTCCCGATAGAACAGCTCTTTGGAGACGATGCTTTCGTTGTTAATCAGCCCTTTTCTGTTGATTGCCGCTTTTTTGTTAATATCCAGGTCTTCAAACCAATCCTTTTTGAAGCGGTCCGTCAGACGGAAAGAATTGGTATTAACGAAACCGTTATCCTGGTTGTTTTCAATGAACTCTTTGGAGAGCAGTTCGTTGCTGCCCTGTTTCAGAGACTGAAAAGTGGCTCTGTAGTCGCTCTTTGAATCAAACAGGCCCTCAATTTGATGCAAGTGGATGTCGTCATCACGATTGTTGACATACAGGTGGCAAAAATAAAGCAAAAGCAGATAGTTGGGCCGTTCTGCAATTTCACTTTTGCCGACTATTGCTTTTTGACTGAAATTGAGATGTTTGTTGTCGTCAAAGAGAACATCAAGTGAGTTCCTCAGTGCAACTTCGGTAAGCTCATTTTTTCGCCGCTCGTCGAACATGTCATCGAGCACGTCAAAAAGTGCGTCAAGTGACAGATTGGTATGCTTTACCGGCTCGTACTGCTGGTTTTGCCGTACCGCATTGACTACTTCCTGTGGCACACGGTAATATCTGCTGCCATTATTTTTTCTTCTGGACCGGATCAGCATTTTTTTTTCAAGTTCATCAATATCATCCATCTGACGGATTAACCTGATGTTGTCGCAATCCAGAAACTCTCCAATTTCATGCAGTTCGATGGAATTGTCATCACTTCTGTTGACAAATAAGGAGAAGAGAATTGCCTGGGATTTCGAAATGTCCAGTTTTTCTGCAACCCGCTGGGCGTTTTGGGAAACTTTTTTATAAAACTTCCTGCTGAGTTTGGAGTCGGAAGCTTTTTTTACGATTTTTTCAATGTCATCAAGTAGCTGGGACTTGTCCGGTTTCAATTGTGCCGATTTTGTGTGTTTATTTTTTTTCGCCATTAAACAGCTCCCAATATTCATTTGTTTTCCATGAGTTTCCATTGTGGGGCAGGCGAGCGACGAATCTTGTCGGACTGCGACAGAAATGATTTTTACAGTACGTGTGTGTCGTTTTTTTGTGAAATCGCTTTGCATGCGAAATGTGGTTTTGTCTGATGGGATTTGTCTTGATGTCTCATTGCGACCCGTTCCCTGTTGCCGAAACAGCAGACGAGAGGTTTTGAACTGGATTTTGTGCATGGATCCGCGTGCGTATAGCCGATTCCATGGATGCCGGGACTGTGAATCAGGACTATTGTCAATGATTTTCCACAACTGTTGCATGGAGTTGGCCTGAAAAAACGCATCATTCAGTCTGACGTGATAGAATCATTGAATTAATGATGGGCTGTTGACAAAGTCCTTTATTTCAAGCGTAGTCTTTCCCTGATGGGAGTGATAAAAAAAGATGTCCCTGGTCGGGTTTTACAGGCATGCTGTCTGTACCGTTCAAGGATTCAGTTCATAAAACCGTGTTTTTTTGAAGCAGGCCGTTCTGGCGGAAAGAAGTTCAAAAAACCTGAGCCTCGCCAATTAAAATAGGGAATGCGTGAGTAATGCAGCGTACAATTTTTATAACTGATGATAATGAAACAAATCTGATTGCAGCCAGGAGTGCGCTCGCAAGCCACTACAGGGTAATGACACTGACCTCGGCTTCCAGGATGTTTGACCTGCTGGAAAAAGTGATTCCGGACCTGATTCTGCTCGACATCAGAATGCCGGAAATGGACGGCTTTGAGGCACTTGAGCGCTTGAAGAGCAACCCGAGGTATGTGAATATTCCGGTGATATTTTTAACCAGTGTTGTCGATACATCGATGGAAGCGCGTGGCTTTGAGCGGGGTGCAATTGATTTCATTACAAAACCGTTTTCTCCTGCGGTACTGCTCAACAGGATCAAGACCCACCTGGATATTGACCTGATCATCCGGGAGCGAACGGCTGAGATCGAAGACCAGAAAGAACGGATCAGGCATCTGAAAAACAGTGTTGTGCATGTGGTTGCGGACATGGTTGAAAAGCGCGATCTCACCACAGGTGGACATAATGACCGCATAGCGGAGTTTGTAAGAATACTTCTCACAGCGATGCTTGAGCAGGGCGTCTATCCTGACGAAACCGAGGGCCTTGACTTTGAGCTCTTTGTTTCATCGGCCCGCCTGCATGATGTAGGCAAAATCGCCATCCCCGACAATATTCTGAACAAGCCTGGCAAACTGACAGATGAGGAATTCGTGATCATGAAGACGCATGCTGATGAAGGCAGGTCAATCATTGAACAGATCACGGACCGTACCCGGTTCAGGAATCCTCCTATGGCAACCGAATCGTCCTCGAATGAGAATGATTCGCCACGAGCAGTTGCAATAGACGACACGTTTTTGAGTTATGCCAGGCTTTTTGCGGGGTATCACCACGAGCGCTGGGATGGCAAGGGCTATCCTTACGGACTGTCGGGAAGAACCATCCCGATTCACGGCAGGGTCATGGCATTTGCTGATGTTTATGATGCGCTTGTTTCTGAACGTCCCTATAAAAGGCCTTTTACGCATGACGAGTCTGTCAGCATCATCATGGAAAATGCGGGAACACAGTTTGACCCTGTCATTGCGCTGGTTTTTTACAGCGTCAGAGATCAGTTCCATGCGATGCAGGAGGCCATGAAAGACCAGTCAGCGCACCATCCCTGAATGGCGCTCACCACTGGCGACCTGGCTGTTTTCAGAGACGGAGCGACTCATCGTTCAATGTCAATATATTGCCAGTCCGATGGCATGATGGGGTGCTTTTTAAAGCCTTTCACCCAGGGGCGAATCAGCCAGTTCCTTACCCGGGATACATGAAGTGTCCATGCGGTATCCGCTTCCATCTGACGGTTCATCTTTGCGTACAGCGCATTGCGCTCCGGTCCGGGCGGCAGGGACATGGCGCGTCGGTATAATTCGTCAAAGGCGCTGGACTGATAGCAGCCGTGATTGCCCTGTCCGGCATTGGGTCCATATAAGAGCTGCAGAAAATTTTCTCCTTCCGGAAAATCGGCGTGCCAGCCGCTGCCCCACATCATCAGGCGACAGGCAGTGGCGTCCTTGACATTGTCTGCAAAATTGCTGACTTCAAACTGGACGCGCACGCCAATTTTATCGAGTCCGCGCTTCCAGATTTCCGACATGAGTTTTGAGCTGATACTGGCTTCCGTGCGGATTCTGAGCGTGAGCGGACTCCCGTCGGGCATGCTGCGATATCCGTCAGCCTGGCGCACATAGCCAAAGTGATCGAGGAGGCGCGAGGCCAGTTCGGGATCATATCCGATGCTGCTGCGATAGTTCGGGTCGTGACCCATAACGCCGGCAGGGATGATCATTTCCGCTTTTACTGCCTGGTTGTTGCGAAGCAGCGTGATTTCGTCGAGAACGCTGTATGACATGGCAATGGCGCGTCTTAGTGCCACTTTTTCCTTGCCGTATCCCCCTGTTACGGGATCATTGAAATTGAACATTGTAAAGGTTATTCCGGGATCAATCTGCCTGAAAAGCCGCAGATTCTGTGCAGCATAGGCTGGCCTGAGTGCATTTCCATCGAGGACGAGAGGTGCGGCCAACTGCGGGAGCTTTTCAAAGGCAATGTGTCCTTCCTGGAATGTCAGCCATCTGGACTGTTCTTCTTCAATGATTGACACCTCCACCCGGCCAATTTTGGGCATTTGTTTGCCTGTCATTTCACGGACGATTTCATCGTCGTGTGGCTCGCCTGAAGACTCAAAGTTCCAGACGAATCCGCGATAGTGGGGATTGGCAACGAGTACGATTCTG
>Ga0099364_10011948_pt1 | contig 11777 bp, 5 predicted proteins | sample TergutTh196P3_FD_73070 | JGI IMG/M metagenome (GOLD analysis project Ga0099364, IMG submission 73070) | Microcerotermes parvus P3 segment gut microbial communities from Pointe-Noire, Republic of the Congo - Th196 P3 | ecosystem: Host-associated > Arthropoda: Insects > Digestive system > Gut ...
CTCGACGCCGACGTTGCCGACGCCGCCCTTGTACGGCGGGTGCATTCCGAACGACTGCCGACCGATGCCGCCTCGGTCCATCGACGTTCGGGAAACGCTCGCCGAACTCGTTTTGTCCTGCCCTTGGAAGCCGACGGGAAGAATCTGCTCCGGCTTGCCGTCGTGATTCCAAACGGCACGGTAGGTATCCAGCGTTGCCAAGGCAAGGCCGCCGCGCTCCGGCAACGTGTTGAGCGGCAACTGCTTTGGATCGGTAACGGTCTGTCCGAGTTGCGGATTCTTCACCGTACCGCCGCCGGGAAGTTCCGTTTCGACGACCTGAATAATATGGGCTGTTACCGCTTCGCCGTCGAGTTGGAACTCTGCGTCGAGCCGAACGGGATAGTGAGCCGTGTACGTTCCGGCCACGGCGACGACTTTGACGGCAACGTCCTTCGATTCCCCGGCGGGAAGTTCAACGGTTTTCGAGAGAACGTCCTTGGAGTCCGGCTCCGTGTCGAGGAACTCGAAGGTCTCGATAGTCCGGAACGTCAGATTGAGTGTCAGCGGAAGGTTGCCTTTGTTTTCGATTTTCGCCGTAAGTTCGAGCGGCTCGTCGAGTTGGGTGATTTTTTCGTGCTTCGAGAGCCGCTCCGGCGTGCCGAAGTACATCGAAAGCGGACCGACCGTTGTTCGGTGCGTCGTGTAAGCGAACATCGCCACCGGGAACGACACGATCAGACAAAACGCAAGCAAGAGGAATCGTTGCATCAGGAAATCTCCAAATACGGGGAGAAGGAAAGGCAAGGAGGCTATTCTATCTCAACGAAACACCGGGTTCAACCGGTCCTCAAACCTTTCAAAATTCAAGGCGTCCGCCCATACGTTCCAACTTAAGCCCTAATACGTCAGGGTTCCCGATCAAAAGGAGCATAAAGAACTTCCCAAAGACAACATTGAGGCAACAAGAAACAACCTCAGTAGCCAGGAGGCTGCACAAATAATCAACCTCATTCACCTCATTTACCTTGTTGCTCTCTTCAAAATGAGGTAAATGAGGTTGGTTTCTTTTGTCATCCGTCTGCTACTGAGGTTGTTTCTTGTTACATCAATGTTGTCGCTCGGCCCAATAAAAAACGCTTCCAAACAAATTTACTCCGCCAATGTCGTCGGTCCCTCCAAACTGACGTTTCCGAACATGTCTAATGCTGATAAGGGTACGCATCGTTCTGCGAGCGGCGTCTCCAGGAATCGACGAGCGTCATTGTTGTACCGAGCAACGAGGCGGCGCGTTCCTTCGTGTCGGATTCGGTGTAGATGCGGAATTCCGGAGCGTTGCCGGAAGCCCGAACATGGACAATGTCGTCGCCGAACACCATACGGACGCCGTCGGTGAGATCGACAGCCGACAGTTCACCGAAGACCGCAAACACAAGTTGCGTCGTTTCCGGACCGCCGGAAATCAACTCTTCGATTTTTCGTTGCGCAAGTTCCGGAGGAAAATGTTGCAGTCGGTCGCTCATCGCAATACGGCGAGGCAAGATGTCGGCGAGTCGGGAGAGCGACACGCCGTGTTGCCGAGCGAAACAAATTGCGGCAAAGTGAACGATTGCCGGGTCCCGTGTCGGCAACGCTGTGAGAGGGGCCGTCGATTCGTCTTCGTCCAACAGCATCGAATTCGCAGTGAGGAAGCCGCCGTTGCCTTCATAGCCGATGACTCGTTTGAATCCTTGGCCGACCGCCTGCCGCATCGCTTCGACAACGTAGGGCGAACCGATTTTCGTTCGAACGATCTTTTTGAACCAACCGCTTCGTTCCAGAGCGGTGTTTGAACTGACCGGCGTGACCACGCAGTCCGCCAAGAGGAATCGTGCTACAAGAATTCCGACGACATCGCCGCGAATCCAGTCGCCGTGTTCGTCGAAAAGCAGCGGCCTGTCGCTGTCGCCGTCCGTCGAAACGATCACGTCGAACGGATGATGTTCGAGACCTCGCTCTTGGCCGACGGCCCATGCTTTGGCCGATTGCAGGTCTTCCTCCCGTACCGCTTCGGTGTCCACTGAAATGAACCGATCGCTGCGTCCGAGCCGCGTAACCCTGGCTCCCAGCGTCGAATAGAGTTCGTAGAGCAAATCCCGTCCCACAGCGGAGTGTTCGTACAGTCCGATGCGGACTCCGGCAAGCGGCGTCTTCGGAAAAGCCCGCTGAAAACGCTCAATGTACCGTTTTTGTGCAACTCCGTTGTCGGAAACCGTTTGCGTCGGCCAAGCGTCGGCGCTCAACATCCCGGCGCCGTCGAAAAGATGTTCCGGAATCGCAACGCTTGCCTGTTTGAGGACGGCCTCGTCGCTTTTGAGAATCTCGCCGCTCGGCAAATTGAACTTGATGCCGTTGCGGTCGTCCGGGATGTGACTGCCGGTAATCATGATCGCCGGAATCTTTTCTTCGAGACCATACAGAGCAACGGTCGGTGAAGGAATCGTTCCGCAGTCGACAGGCTCCAGTCCGAGTTCCTCGGCGGCACGGCAGACGGCCCGGACGATTCGCGGCGAACTCGCCCTGAGATCACCGGCCACGGCAACACGGCGGAACGTCGGTTCGCCCGGCTTCGCGGCGGCGTAGCGCAGAAAGGCAAGGGCGTAGGCAAAGCAAACCCGGTCGGTCATATCGGCAACGAGGCCGCGTGCCCCGCTGGTTCCGAACTTGACGCCGGAATCGTTCATTAGTCGGCTGATTGAAATGTCCATATATTTTACACAAGAGCCGGGGGCTGACGCCTCCGGATGGTGGTCTCATTCGATCACGATGCAAACGTATGTTTCAAAGGAATCGATCGTAATTTGCAGATGGTCCCTGCCAAATTTTTTGATCGCCGTTTTTTTCGGCGGGACATCCGGTGCCAAAAGTTTGACCTCCGGTTTTTTATCCCGAAGATTCTTATGGAGCAGGACATCGAACGTCAGCGGCGGCGTTTTGGTGATCGTGTCCGACTCAATGTCGATGTTCGTGTTGTACAAATCGACGAACATTTTGTCAGCATCCTGAAACACGGAGATACCGACGGTCCAGGGGAGTTCCGTCGCACGGAGTCGAAGATCGTGTCCGGCAACAAGTTTTTTCAGGAGCGGCTTGAGTTCGTCGAGCGCACCGGGACGTTCCTTGTCCAGCATATAAAATTTGTAACCGGGATCGTCTTTCAGGAAAACGACTTTTCCTTTTCCGAGACGCTTTTCAGAATAACCGGCGGAAGAATCGGTGCCGGAATCGGACGAAACGAACGGATCGGGAACACCGGGAGCGTGTTCGAACAGATTCTCCTCGTCGAGTCGTTGCGCAAACACGCCGCTCAGAACGAGTGTTCCGCCTTGTTCGACCCAGGATTGAAGCAGAGGGAATTGCTCCCGGTCGAAAACGGAAACGTTCGGAAGAATCAGGACCGCCAGCGGAGAGAGATTTTCTGCGGTCAGTTTCCATTGCGGTAACGCGCGCCAACCATAATGAGATTGACTGAGGACGGTCCCCCAACCGTAGTACGCAAAACTGAAGGGTTGTTCGTTGTGGTTGCGAAAACCGCCGGGCATCATTTCCATCAACTGCGTCGACGACGAATAGTACAGACCGATCTGCTCATCGTAGGGGACGCGATTCCGAACGGTCGGTCGGATTTCCTCGACGAACCGGAAGAAGGCGCTGTTGACCTCCGGCGTTCCGATGGTTCGTGACGAATACTGAGGCATCGGCAACAGGTGATTGGCCAACCCCTGATAATTGATGATTCGCGCAATGTTCGGTTTGTCCTGTTGTTCTTTGGGAACATAATACCAAGCGTTGACGAATCGACTCTTGGCGTGTTCGCGTCCCAGTTTGGCAACGGGGGCGTAACTACCGAACGGCGGCGCGAGCAGTCCGCGGGGACCGGAAGTCAAATGCCAGCCCCAGGTCAATTCGGTACTGACCATATCGAGTTCGCCGCGAATCCATCCGAGCGAAAACATCGGAATGTCGTTTCCGGAAACAAAAAAGTCCGGCTTCCCCGCCGCCGCCGCGACTCGTTTCACCGTGGCGTAGTATTGATCGTGGGCCTCAGTGCCAAGTTGGCGTTTGTAAATCAGATAAGTTCGCCAAATCGGATCATCGGCCCAACGAGGATCACGCCAATGACGGTCTTTCAATTGCGTGGGATCGCCGCCGAACTCGCGGCATTTCTTTTGCAAATAAAGCCGAACGTCGAACGTGTCAATGTCATCAACGCCGAGGTCCTTGAGTCCGACGACGGTCAATGTTCCTTTGTCGATACACTTTTTCAGAAACGGACGGAAGCGGGCAACGGACCATTCCCCGAACGCTTTCAGATTCGGATTCGCGTTGAAACTGTCCCACGGAGAAAAATTATCGACCCAAATACCGTCGACGTCGATGGTAAGGGCGTGCTTGAGCGATGCTTCGAGATAATTGATCCAGACGGGACAACCTGTGTCTTTTCCGATGTTGACGGCTCCGGAATACTTGGCCGATTTGAGGGCTTTCCATTCTTCCGGCGTGTAGCCGGGATCGGGCGGACCAAGACGCTCTTCTTTGACATCGACAAGACCGGTGATCGGACCGGCGATCTTTCTCGTTTCAGGATTAACCTTGTTGACGCCGTCGTTGAAATTGTACTCGAAAGAAAGTTCTCCCAAGACGTTTTTGGAACCGCCGGCGTCCCAAACCAGACTGTTGCGCGGATCGGAAGCGTCGTTGTTTTTGTAACCTTCGGCAATGTTCCCCGCCGGGTAGATCATCGGTACGCAACCGAATTCGGGATGGAGCCGGTGCCACGGGGCGACAATGTCATCGGCGTCAAAATAGTTCGGACCGCCGATCCAACGGGCTTCGCCGATTCCGTCGTAAAGTTGCCAGGACCAATGATTTTTGAAAATCTGTGTCAAAGTCGGGTCTTCACGAGTTTTGAGCCAACGTCCGGTTTCGTCTTTCCGAATTTCGCAAATGTGCGCTTGCGACGTTCCGAATCCTTCGAACCAGACCATAACTTTTTGACCGTTGTCGTGCATTTTCGCCGCCGTTTTCTTGCCGTGAATCATGCGCTGGCGCTGATGGAACGTTCCCCAAGAGGGATCGTCGGCGACTCCGCAAAGAACGGCGGCGGCGTTTGACTCTTTGGCCCTGTCGGCGTCGCCAACCTGGATGATCGTCAGAAAGTCGTCCCACCACGGACGTTCCGCACAGACGACGAGCGCAGGCGTTATCCAAAACAACGCAATGAAAACAAGCGGAAAACGACGAAAGGAAAAGGGAGACATAGGATATTGAAAGGGAAAAATAATGTTGGGTGCAACTTTGCCGGAAAGGCCCATTGTAGGAGATCAGACGGATTAAGAAAACCCCGGATCAAGGAAGCGGCCGGGTTTGTTGCAGGGCGTTCGGCAGCGATTCAATGATCGTCGTTGCGAGGACGGACGCTTGGCCGACGCGCTCGGCGGCGATGTCGCCTGCCAATCCGTGAAGGTAGACGCCGAGCCTGGCGGCGTCGAACGGCTCGAACCCCTGACCGAGAAACGACGCAATGACTCCGGTCAGCACGTCGCCGCTGCCGCCGGTGGCCATACCGGGATTGCCCGTCGAATTCACTGCAACGCGGTTGCCTTGTACGATAATCGTTGCGTGCCCCTTGAGGACCAACGTAACGTTCAAACGCTCCGAGAATTCCTGCGCCACGGCGATTCGTTCGTCGAGTTGCTCTTCGGACGGAACGGACGCCCCTGTCAGTCGGGCGAACTCGCCGGAATGTGGGGTGAACACAATGTTCGAACCAAATGGTTCGTCGGGGACGCCGAGAGCGTTCAGGGCGTCGGCGTCGACGACCAGCGGCTTGTCGAGATGTTTGAGCAATTGTTTGACGAAGTCGTCGAGTCTTGCGGAGCGGCCCAAACCGGGACCGAGAAACATTGCCGTTGCGGCCTCGGCGTGTCGAAGCACCGTGTTGACAGCGGCAAGAGAAATACGGCCTCGACGATCCGCCTGCAGCGGCAGAGTCGTGTAGTTCGGATCGAATCCGGCAACGGTTTCGAGAATCGGATCGGGAACCGCCAGTCGCACCAATCCGGAGCCGCAGACGAGGGCTGCCCGACCTGCCAAGGCAACGGCTCCGCTCATTCCGCGCGAACCTCCGACGCCAAGCACCGTACCGAACGTGCCTTTGTGTGCCGTCGGTGAACGCTCGGGAATTTGTGGGAAATTCATGAAAGGGAAATGATTGGTCGGCTATGGTGTCAACCGTAACGGCGGCGTGCTGCGCTGGGACGCCCGGATGCGGCGATACTCCTCTTCGAGTTCGGTGCGTTTATCCTGAGCGCGAACGGCCTGGAGCAGGTTCGTCCGCTCGCCGGGATCGGTGTTCATATCGGAAAGATAATCCGCTTCGTCGGCAGTCAGGTTGAAACAGAGTTTCCAGCCGTCCACAATGACGGCGCGACCGATGCCGTCGAGTCCCTTGCGTCTTGCTTCCCGATAACGCTTGTCTGTGTATTCGACCCATTTTTCGTGGCGCTCCCTGGGATCAAGGTCTTTGGTCAAAGGATCGAATTCCTTTGGGCGAGCGGTGAAAGCGTCGAAACTATGGCAAGCCTGAATAATCAGTGATTTTCGTAACGACTTTGAATCGTCGTGCGTTCCGAACAGGACCGGAACGAAACTGATGGAATCGAGCGCCTGGTCTTCGCCCGGTTCGATGCCGGCCAGTTCGCAAAAGGTCGGAACGAGATCGTGCAAGCCGATCATCTGGCTGCTGACGTGATTGAATCGGATTTTCGAACCGGTCTGCGTGCCGTCGCCCCAGTGAACGATGAGCGGAACGCGAACGCCGCCCTCCCAGATGTTCGTTTTGAGACCGCGCAGGCCGCCGACGGCGTCGTGACCGAAATCCCGCAACTCGTGTGTGTTGGTGATGCCGCCGTTGTCGCTGGTCAGAACAATCAGCGTGTTTTCGTACAAACCTCGCTTTTTGAGCGCCTCGATGAAATGTTCGACGATGAAATCGACGGCGAGGATCATGTCGGTTTTTGCCGTCATTTTCGTTGCGCCCTTGAGCGGTTTGCCGAAGAGCGTTTCCTGCGGCGTGTACGGTCCGTGGGCTCCGTCGGTGTTGAAATGAATCATAAACGGTCGGTCTTTGCCTTCCGTCTTGTTTTTCGCCAGATGGTCGTCAATGAATGCAAGGGCTTTTTCCGTCAGCAGACGTCCGGTGTCGGAACTGTCCCAATCCGGCAGGCCGGGACCGCGCACGGAAATTTCACCGCTCCCCTGCGGACCGGGTTGCAGGTCGACGATTTTTGACGGATCGCCGACCATTTTGTTGTTCTCAAAGTAGATGAACGGCGGTCCCTGATGCCCGGCGAGCATAATGTACGAATAATCGAAGCCCCATTGGATCGGTCCTTGCGAAAGCGGCGACGCAAAGTCGGGTTTGTCGGGAGCAAGCATCCGTTCGTATTCCGCGCCGAGGTGTGATTTGCCAAACATCGCCGTCCGATAACCCGCCGACTGGAGAAAATGTCCGAAGGTCTTTTGACCGGGCCGGAACGCCGTTTCACCGTGAGTGTTCCAGGTTCCTTCCGGACGGTTGCCACGCCACGGATAGTTGCCGGTTACGATTGCGTACCGAGTCGGCGCACAGACCGCCGACGGCGAGTAAGCCGAGGTGAATCGCATCCCGGTCGCCGCCAATCGATCGATGGTCGGCGTGTGGATTTTACCTTCCGGATTATAGCACGACAAATCGCCGAAGCCGATGTCGTCCGTCAGAAACAAAAGAATGTTCGGTTTCGGAGCCGCTCCGAAAAGGAACGGACAAAGACAAAGAACAAAAAACGGAATCGTAACGAAAAAGAATCGAGGTTTCATAATCGTTTGATTTTTTGCTAAAAGAGTGATAACTTGTTAAATGTGCGAAAACGGGAGCCCTGAGCCTTGTCAACATTAAAATTGGGGATGTGACCGCCGATCCTAGCCCCTACGGGGCGCCATACGATAGCCTGGGGCGTAAGCCCTAGGCAAGCAAGACGAAGCCGCATAAACTGCCCAGGGCTTACGCCCTAGGCTAAATTATAGTGCCCCTGCGGGGCAAATGACTAAATCCCAACATTTAATTTTGACAAGACACCAGAGATACTAAACCACGAAGACACGAAGGAATACTTTTTCACGTCTTCTTGATTCTTCGTGCCTTCGTGGTTCGTCTTGATTGCGCTGTCCTATTCCGGTTCATCCGGTATCATCCAACCGCAGTCGCGGATGTTTTTGCCCGGCATTCGATAGAGTTTTCTTGCCTGAAAGAAATCCTTCTTGTCAGGATTGACCTTGATGACGCCGTCGCCGATGTCCTCACGCGCCTCGGCAACGTAACCAAGCAGCCGAGTGAGAATATCCGGAAACTCGTCGGAAACGTCGTTCGTTTCGCCGAGATCGTTTTCGAGATTGTACAGTGCCATCGGAACCGTTTGCCAAGCGTGTTTTCCCGGCATTCCGTCTTGCCCCGGCTCCGTAACGGCATAAAAAGTGTGCGGCAAAATCAACTTCCACGGACCGCTGCGAACGCCCTGCAAACTCCAACCGTTGTAATAATAAAACCGGTCGTGCGGCGATTTCGCTCTTGGAATGCCGGCGGTTACATTCCAGATGTTCTTGCCGTCGATTGGCTTTTCCGGCAGCGGCGCTCCGGCCAAGTCGCAGAACGTCGGCAGAAAGTCCATTGCTGTAACAATTTCGAGACTGGAGCGTCCCGGCGGAACTTTGCCCGGCCAACGAACCAAGCACGGAACACGGAATCCGCCCTCAAAGGAATTCGTCTTGCCGTCCCGAAGCGGTCCGGCGCTGCCGGCGTGATCTCCGTAACTCAGCCAAGGACCATTGTCGGAGAAAAAGACGACCAGCGTGTTCTCGTCGATGCCGTTGCGTTTCAGAGCATCCAGTACGACACTGACCGACCAGTCGATTTCCTCGCAGGTATCGCCGTACAGACCGGCCTTGGAGCGCCCCTGAAATTTTTCCGTGGCAAAAAGCGGAACGTGCGGCATATTGTACGAAATCATAAGAAAGAACGGATTCGCTTTGTTCTTCTCAATGAAATTGACCGCATGTTCCGTGTACCGTTTCGTCAGGAACGACTGATCCGGGTTGAACTCAATCAGGCGCTCCTGGTCGACCAGTCCGAAATCGGGAAAGAAAACTCGTTTGACGGGATGTTGCGGCCACATATCGTTGGAGTTCGGCGTTCCGAAGTATTCGTCGAATCCGTGGCGTGTCGGCAGAAACTCCGGGCGGTCGCCGAGATGCCATTTTCCGAACAGGGCTGTTCGGTATCCGGCTTCCCGCAGCAGTTCGGGCAGCGTCTGTTCTTCGTCGGCGAGTCCGTAGGGCGAATCCGCTTCGAAGACGGCGGGAATACTGATCCGTTGGGCATAACAGCCGGTGAAAAACGACGCACGGGACGGCGAACAGACCGATGCCGTAACGTAAAAACTCTGAAAGCGCATACCTTCCGTCGCCAATCGGTCGATATTCGGCGTTGCAATCGTTTTCGAATCGTAGCAACCGAGATCGCCGTAGCCGAGATCGTCGGCCAGGAAGACGATGAAATTCGGCTTCGTTCCCTTGACCGTCGCCGCGTCGGGGCCGTAAGGCAATGTTTCCGCTCGACCAAACAGAGCGAAAAGAAGAAAACAAAAGACGGCAAAAAATACGCTGGTTTTCATGGCTGTTGATCCTTGGGGGGAAGGGGGGGGAAATTTTGATGGTATCCGAATTCTAGCACACCCGACAGGCTCCGGCAATCGAACCGTGTAAAATGGGGACAAACAGGAAAATTTTTGAGAAAGTATTGACATCCTTTCCGGCTTTGTCAAAATGTGTCGGTTGGGTCGTTCCGCCGGGTTTTGTTGAACGTCAGGGGCGTTCCGTGTCGATTCACAAAGAATCGTGTTTTTACCAATCTATTTTTCAGAAAGACCAATGTTGAACTTTTGGAGCCTTGTTAATTTAGGAAAGAAGGGCGAAGTAGAAGGCAAGGCGGCAGGAAAAGCCCCGAAACCTCGCCGTCTCCGGCTGGAATCTCTCGAAAACCGCGAATTGCTCTCTGCCGCACCGCTGTCGTCGTCCGAGATGGAGCAACTGCGACGCGACGATTTGGACCTCGTAACCTATTTTACTCCGGATTTCAACCGCATCGAAATCGCGGCGGACCAACTGTCGGCGGCCTCTCTCCAAGCGGCCATCGACATCGCCGCCCAAACCGTGCAGGACGACTTGATCGTCGTTCAAATGGACTCCTTCGAAAACGGCGTTGCCGCTCTGTTCGCCGATATGGCCGACAACGGGGCACTGAAAATCGACATTGACGCATGGAACTACGGCGGCATCTCCATCGTTGCCGCCGACAATTCCGGCAACACGGTGGGCATCACCGATCTCCTTGGCCTCTCCGAGATTAGCGTTGCCGGAGGCTCGTTCTTCAACGGTGAATACTATTTTTCGATGCCCGATTGGGAAAGTCCGGCGAACTTGGTTGAGGAAGACCTTGTCTCCCCTATGATGGCAGAAGCCAAACCCTTGGTCGGAATGGATAGTTATCTCAGCGATACCCGTTTTGCCAATCTGAAAGGGGCAGGACACGCAACGGTCATTATTGATTCGGGGATTTACTATGCCCACACCGACTTTGAGGACAAAATCGTTTATTCCTACGATTTTGCCGGGGAAACGGGTACGACGTCGGATGAGGATGCCACGGACTACAGCGGTCACGGAACGCACGTTGCCAGTATTGCCGCCGGTGCCTATTACGGAATGGCTCAGGAAGCCGATATTATCGTCTTGAAAGTTTTTGCTGACAACGGCAGCGGCAATACCGGGCACATCGCCAACGCACTTCAATGGGTGATTGCCAACGCCGCCGAGTACAATGTCTCAAGCGTCAATATGTCCCTGGGACTATTGCAGGCACCCAGTCTCGGTACCAATTATCAGAGTCGCGGGAATTACGCTGGCACACTGGATTCATTGCTTGCCGACATTGCGAATTTGGGGATTATCGTAACAGCCGCTACAGGAAATGACTACGACAAACATGCCATACCTGGAATCAGCGCTCCTGCCACCAATCCCTCGGTCATTTCCGTCTCCAGCGTCTGGGAAAGGGACGGAATAAAGTTTGTCGGGTCGGAGTACACCTCCCAAAAAGACACCATTGTTCATTATGCCCAGCGACACGGAGGTCTCGTCGACATTTTGGCACCGGGCGGCTGGATTACCGCCGCCGGATTGAATGCCCCAAATAGTTCGATTTCCAAAACCGGAACCAGTATGGCGACTCCGGTTGTCGCCGGTGCGGCAGTACTAGCGCAGCAGGTCGCCGATACCTATCTTGGACGGTCGTTGACGGTCGAGGAATTCCGTTCACTTATCAATGCGACCGGTGTTACCGTTGTGGACAATCTTGTGCAAAACGGACTGACGCCCACTTATGCAACCTACCAGCGGATCGACGTCTACGCCTTGGCAGAAGCCATTTATGAAATGGGACTGTCAGCGGCACAGCAACTTGCCGCCCCGACGCTTGATCCGCTGACCGTCATCGACGCGGCGACATTGTCCGCAACTTGGAATCGTCTGGCCGATGCTTCCAGTTACAGAATTGAATACTCTACCGACAGCGGATTCGGTACAGTTTTGACGCAAAACGTCGTCCAACCGACTTCAGGCACGACGGTTTCGGCCAACATCACCGGACTGACGCCGGGAACGAC
>Ga0099364_10011949_pt1 | contig 11776 bp, 7 predicted proteins | sample TergutTh196P3_FD_73070 | JGI IMG/M metagenome (GOLD analysis project Ga0099364, IMG submission 73070) | Microcerotermes parvus P3 segment gut microbial communities from Pointe-Noire, Republic of the Congo - Th196 P3 | ecosystem: Host-associated > Arthropoda: Insects > Digestive system > Gut ...
ACACTGTCAACAACTGATACAAGAAAACCGTTTTCGCGTTCGGTATTAAAAATCAGACAACCTTTATCCAATTTGTTGATGTTTATACCATCTTCATAATCAATTTCAAAACTGTCGGAAGTAGGATAAACTTTCAGAAATGTTTCTTTTGTTTCAGATTTAAACAAACCGACTGCGCTCACCTGTTCGCCATCTACATTGCAATTGTTCAAACGCACGATGTACAGTTCGCCCGCCTTGATTTTCGGATGAGTTGATACCTGATGTAGATGACGAGCAATTTTTACAGATTGTTCGTAAAAATTTTCGGGATTGTCGAAAATTTGCGACACGTATGTAAATATCTCATTCAAAAAAATATCCGATTCGTGAGTGAGATTAAAATATTCTTCCGATTTGAAGGGCGACAAAAAGTATTGCAACAAAAGGCTTTGCACAGCATCATCAACCTTTATCGGCGAAGACGCAAAACGAACGCCATCATTATCTACTTTGTGCAATACCAACGATTCTATGTATATTTCTTCTGTATATAACATCTTATTATTTTGCTATTATTTAAGTCCACTGTGGTTTAAGTTAAAATATTCGTTTACCAACACATTTGCAGCCGAAAAAGAACTCATTTTGTCTTCTATTATTTTCTGTTCGTAATCGAATAACAATCTCTCAATCACAGGATTGTTATAAAAATTATCAATTAGTTTATTGCGAATTGTTTCGTTCATCCAATATTTTGCCTGTTGTTGTCGGCGCTCGTAGAAATATCCATTTTCTTTTGTCATTTGCTCGTATTTCATCACAGCCTCCCAAATCGTATCCATTCCCAATCGGGGTGTTATTGATGAGCATGTTGTGGCTTTTGGCTCCCAACCCGAAATGGACTTAGGAAACAGGCGTAGAGCAGATTGATATTGCGCCTGCGCCATCTTTGCTTTCTCAACGTTGGCGCCATCAGCCTTGTTTACGGTTATAAGATCTGCCATTTCCATTATACCGCGCTTAATTCCTTGCAATTCGTCGCCTGCGCCTGCAATTTGCAGTAACAGGAAAAAATCGGTCATTGATTGAACGGCGGTTTCTGATTGTCCAACGCCTACTGTTTCGATAAAAATGACATCGAATCCTGCTGCCTCGCAAAGAAATACTGTTTCGCGAGTTTTTCGCGCTACGCCGCCTAATGAGCCTGACGAAGGCGATGGTCGAATATAAGCATTTTTATCCGCCGAAAGTTCTTCCATACGGGTTTTGTCGCCCAATATGCTGCCTTTCGAGCGTTCGCTCGAAGGGTCAATAGCCAAAACGGCTAATTTGCGACCCTGCGATGTAATATATCCGCCCATTGCTTCTATGAACGTGCTTTTCCCAGAACCGGGTACTCCTGTGACGCCTATACGTACAGATTTTCCCGAATGTTGCATACAGCGCTCAACTATGCTTTGCGCTATTTGCGAATGTTCGGGCAACGAACTTTCTACCAAAGTTATAGCCTGACTTAAAACAGTACGGTTGCCCTGCAAAATTCCTTCGACATATTCATCGGGCGACAATATCTTCCGCTTGCGATTAAGAAAACGCTGCAACGACCCCGAATCAACCGCCGGAGGCTGTTCTATACCCGGATTTACAGTCAATGCGCTGTCAAAATCATGATGACCATCAAAATCCATAAAGTAATTGTCATTGATTTGTGGGTTGTGGCGGATTCGAACCGTCGACCCCTACCCTGTCAAGGTAATGCTCTAAACCAACTGAGCTAACAACCCAAAATTATGGCGCAAAGGTAAGGTTATTTTTTATTTTTTCAAAAAAATGTTATCTTTGCAAAAAAATAAAAAACTCATCAACTAAAATAATAATTATTAAGTTATGTCAATAATTACCCTAACCACAGGTTGGATAGACGATTTTCATGTAGCGGCATTAAAGGGTATCCTTTTGTCTGCTGTTCCTTCTGTTCAAATAATAGACATTTCTCACAATGCGCCTGCGTTTGGCAAAGGAATTTTGTATGCTGCTTATATTGTGAAGCACAGTTATTCATATTTTCCGGAAGGTTCCGTTCATATCATTTCCGTGGCAAGCGAATATAGCGAAACATCGCCTTTTGCGGCGGTATTTCACAATGGACACTATTTTGTTGGTACCGATAACGGTATTTTCGGACTAATATTTGAATCGGTTCCCGAAAAAATTGTGCGAATCGAAAAATATAAAGATGACAAAACGCCTAATTACCCTGCTATTTCGGTGTTTGCTCCTGCCGCCATACATCTTGCAAAAGGCGGAGATATTGCAGAATTGGGCAAGCAGTATACAGACTATCAACACAGGGGAGCAATACAGGCGCCCGTGAGTGAATCGCAAATCACCGGAACAATCATACATATCAATATATTCGGAAACATAGTTACAAATATTACGCAGAGAGATTTTGAACGGGTTGGAAAGGGGCGACCTTTTGAAATTTTAGTTCAAAGAACAAATCGAAAAATTACCCGTATCAACAGATATTTTCACGAAACAAGCGACGGCGATTTATTGGCGGTTTTTAATGTATCGGGGCTTCTTGAAATAGCGCTGAACAAAGGAAAATTATCTGAAATTATGCGAATTGAACTTGATACCAATATTATTGTCAAGTTTTTTTGATTTACTCTATAATATCCGTAACAGGCTCGTGCCGAATTGTAATATCAATGTCCCGCGTAAAATCAACGCCTATTGCAGTCCCGTCTTTAATTATCGCCGTAACTGTTACTGTTCCCGGACGCAAAGTAGTTAGAATGTTATTTTCGAGAGTTGCGTCGGTATCGCCCGCATCTTTTATTCGCCACTCAATATTTTGATTAGCGTTGTTTGGAGAAACTGTTGCTGAAAGAGTAAAATCGCCCACATGGATATAATAGGGTATGAGCGAGATAATGTCGGTAACAGGTATCGGCTGCACCATAACAGTAGCCGCTTCAGAACTTACAGAAACGCCGCATATTGAAACTTCGCAATAAAAGTAATACGTTCCTGCCGCGAGACCTGTCGGAATCCAAAACGTATTTTCTTTAGCTCCAAAGCCCGTCTCTTCTGTGCCTCCCGTATTGCTGTTTGTTGTGTTTCTAAACCATTGATATGCAAGCGGTACATTTGAAGGCGGCATTACGCTTGCCGACACTGTAAGCCGGTTGTTTTCCGTAATGGCGCCGGAAACCATAATATCAACAGGAGAAGTCCAATGCGAGGTAATGGTAATTTCGGGTAAATCCGCAGAAAGATCAGGCGCAATATTAAAATCCCGCCACACATTAGCGCTTATGTAGTTTTGTAGCCAACAGGCAGAAATACGTAGCAATACCTTTTCTATTTCTACATTTTCAAATACGTTGGGATTAATATTACGGGGAGGCTCAATCGCGTGATTTGTAATTTCTTCAAGAGCCGCACAGTTAGAAAACGCCCAAACGCCAATGTGTGTAACGCTATTGGGAATAGTAATTTTTGTGAGACCGGATAAGTTTCGGAATGCATGATTAGGTATATTTATCACATTTTCGCCGATTTCAACCGTAGCTAATGAAATGCAGCCGTCAAACACGGGAAGCAAATAACTCCCCATATAAAAACACTCGACAGCATTATAATTAACTTTATTAAGAGCCGTGCAGCCTGCAAACGCCCCGTCGCCTATAGTTAAAACGCCATTGCCCAGAACTACGGAAGTAAGAGACACGCAATCTCGAAACGCACCTTCGCCTATGGTTTCGATGCTATTGGGAATGATTATTTCCGTAATACCCGAACTTTCAAACGCTCCGTTGCCGATACCTGTAACGCCATTGGCAATAATAACAGTAGTAAGAGCCGTGCAATTTCTAAAAGCATTGACGTCAATGTGTTTAACGCTATTTGGAATGGTAATTTCTGTAAGACCGGTACTCTCAAACGCCATTCTACCTATTTGTGTGACGCTATTTGGAATGGTAATTTCTGTGAGACCTGATAAATTTAGAAATGCAAGATCAGGTATCCGTGTTACATTATTACCTATAACAACCTTTTTCAACGAAATGCAGTCGGAAAACGCGGGCGACGAAGTATGCCCAATAGTAGAACAGTTGATCGCGTTAAAATAAACTGTGGTAAGAGCCGTGCAGCCTGCAAATGCTCCGTTGAAGATGGTATTAACGCCGGCGCCTATTGTTACGGTAGCAAGAGAAGCGCAGTTTTGAAACGCCCAATCGCCGATGATTTCAACGTTATCGGGTATCGTTATTTCCGTAATTCCTGAACCTGCAAATGCCCTCGCCGGGATTCTTTTAACATTGTTACCTATTTCAACTGTAGTCAATGAAGCGCTGGTAAACAGGTTAGCATTTACATTAGTAGGGTCGGAACAGTTGATAGCGTTAAAATGAACTGTTGTAAGAGCCGTGCAACCTGCAAAAGCGCCTTCACGAACTGTTGAAACGCCTGAGCCTATTGTTACAACGGCAAGGGACTCGCAATCTCGAAACGCACTGAAATTGATGGTTTCAACGCTATTGGGAATATCAACGGATGTAAGAGAAATACAACCGCTAAACGCCATATTGCCGATGATATTTACGCTATTGGGTATATCAACGGCTGTAAGCGAAATGCAACCGAGAAACGCCCCATCGCTGATAGTTGTAACGCCTTGTGCAATTATCACCGTTTTGATAGAAGCCCGATCAATGTCAGAAGGCATAAAATTATTTTGCATTACCCCGGTACCGGAAATTGCGAGCGCGCCATCATCGTCAAGCGTTGCCGTCAGCGAGCCGATTTGCCACGTCTGAGCCTGCGCTGTTATGGTCATCGCCATTGTCAGAACTATAATTTTTGCAAAATATTTTATCGTAAGAACACTGTTAACCATACTATAATCAAGATTTGAATTAAAAAAATCAAATTAGCCATTCCAAAAGAATTGACGTCGCAAAGATAACATTTATTTATCAGAATCACTTTAGCACATGACAAAAATTTAAATTTTCTTTCTAACTTTTTGCAGCCTGCAATGTATTTCGCATCAGCGAAACGATTGTCATTGGTCCTACGCCGCCGGGAACAGGCGTTATGTAACTGCATCTGGGAGCTACTTCGTCAAATTTTACATCGCCTTTGAGCCGCCACCCCGACGTAGTTTCGGAAGAGGCGACACGCGTGGTGCCTACATCAATCACCACAGCGCCCTCTTTTACCATATCGGCGGTTACAAAATCGGGCTGACCTATTGCCGCAATAATTATATCTGCCTGACGTGTAATTTCGGAGATGTTTTTTGTGCGACTGTGACAAACAGTAACAGTTGCATCGCCCGGAGCTGCCTTTTGTGCCATAAGAATACTGACAGGTTTCCCCACAATATTGCTGCGACCAATCACAACGCAGTGTTTTCCGCAGGTATCAATATCGTAGCGCCGAAACAACTCCATAATACCCGCGGGCGTTGCAGAAACGAAACACGGCAAACCTATCGTCATTCTACCGACATTGACCGGGTGAAAACCGTCCACATCTTTCGATGGTGATATTGCCTCAATAATCGCCTGTTCGTTAATATGCTTCGGAAGCGGCAACTGTACTATAAAACCGTCTATTTCATCATTTGCGTTGAGACTGTCAATTTGCCGCAGCAATTCGTCTTCGGCAACGTCATCATCGTATCGAATAAGCGAAGATTTGAAACCTGTCTGTTCGCAAGCCTTAACCTTGTGCGCAACGTATGTTTCGCTTGCGCCATCGTTTCCTACCAATATAGCCGCCAAATGCGGAGCGCGAAGCCCCTGTAATTTCATGGCGTTTACTTCCGCATTTATTTCTGCCTTTATCTCGTCGGCAACACGCTTTCCATCTATCAATTGCATTGTTATTTTTTTTTGCAAATATACATGAATTTTTATAATTACACACAAACCGATAAAATATTTTGGTCATGTCTTAAATCCGTTGATTCCATTTTTACGCTGCATTGCCGCCGTTTCCACACAAAAAGTCGTAGAACCCTGTCTTTTTTCTTTTATTTTTAAATTTTGTAGGTAAAATTAATTTTTTTGTATAATTTTGCAGTCTGTTTTGAAAAGATAACATAATGAAATATCTATTTACGTTGGTTTTTCTGGTATCTTTTGCGTTTGCTCACGGTCAAAACGAACGTCCGCAGGCTAACATTGTTTTTCCTTTGAACGGTAGCGTTTTCAGCGGAGAGCAAGTAAGCATAGTTTTTGTGGTTTCGGGAGCCGAACCCAGATCAGCGAGAATTTTGCTTGACGATAGAGCGGTGCAACTGATTACCGAAATTGTAATTGGCGAAAACACGGCAATAGTTGATGTGCCTAATCGCGACTGTAAAATTACGGTTATTGTTCAAAATGAATTTGGCGCAGGAGTTCCGGCTACCGTGAATATTGTTCGCGATGAAAATATTTTTAAACCGTCGCTCTATATTTTGGCTATTGGGGTCAGTAATTACGACGATCCCAACCTTCGCCTGCTTTATCCTGCAAAAGACGCAGCAGACTTTACACAGGCATTGATACGACAGGCGGGGTTGCTGTATGAAAGCGTAGACGTTAGACTGCTTACCGACAGAAGAGCAACGGCAGAAAATATACGCGAAGGCTTTCAATGGCTGCAAACAGAAACTACAAACAGAGATATTGCGATGCTGTATATTTCAGGACACGGGATAAACAATAATGTAGGCGATTTTTTCTTCATGCCGGTTAATGCCGATGTAAACAGAATTTTGGCGACATGCGTGGGTCATGCCGAAATAAAAAACACTGTATCGGCGGTTGCGGGAAAACTGCTTGTATTTATGGACGCATGTCATTCAGGAAATATTTTAGGAGACGCTCAACAGCGCTCGGCGACAATTTCCCGCGCAATAGAAGAATTGACAAGCGTAGAAAGCGGAGCAGTAGTATTTACTTCGTCTACCGGAAATCAATTATCGTTAGAATCGCCAGAATGGAATAACGGAGCATTTACAAAAGCGCTGGTTGAAGGATTGAACGGCGCAGCAGACTTGGCGGGCAGAAATGTAATCACTGTGAGAAGTTTGGACTATTATTTGGCGAATCGCGTAAAGGATCTTACACAGGGACGACAGGCGCCGACTACAATTATACCAAACAGTGTGGCTGATTTTCCTGTTGCAATAGCGAATGTTCAAGCCGGGGCAACGGCAAATGCGACAATAAACAGACATGAAGACAACGTCGCGGACGTTGAGCAAATGCTTGTTACCAACGGCAAAAGAAAAGTTTATTTGGGCGACATGCATCTCTTGCGCGAGGTTGAACTGACAGGCATTAAGGCGTTACAATTCAAGAAATCGTTAAACAGAAACGAGATGCAAAATATTATGGCAAACACTACTGCATGGCAAATGTATGAAAGGGGCTTTAAACGAAACCGTAACGGCAACATAGCCATTATTGGCGGAGCGGGCTTGATTGCTGGCGGAGTGGCGGCGGCGACAATACCTTTTCAAAAGAAAGAAAAACGTACCTATTTAGATGAATGGGACGGAAATTATTATGATTATTATCACAATTACATCAAAACGCACGAAGAAATGGGAATAGTTTTCGCTGCAACGGGCGTTGTGATGACCATTGCAGGCGTTATTCTTAAAAACGCAGGTAAAAAATCCATCAACCAGTCTGTAAATATGTACAATAACCGAATAAGCAGAACAAACATAGAGTGGAATTTTAACTTTACAGGAAATGAGGCTCGATTGGCAATAAGATTTTAAATACGTGAAATATAACGAAATAAATTAAAAATTTATTCCATGTCAATAAAAAAAACATTAAAAAATATCTTTCTGGCTGTCCTGATGCTTATAACGACAACCTGTAAAAAAGAAGTTTTCGTTACAGGCGTGGAACTCAGCCAAAATGAAATAACGGTTACAGCCGGCGACAGTTTTGACCTCACAGCCAAGATAATACCCGCCAATGCTACGGAACAAACCCTGTACTGGATTAGCAATAGCGAATATGGAAGAGTAAACAACGGACACGTAACAACAGCGCCATTTACCGACGATGTTAAATACAATGCATTTATGATTCGCGTGGTTACAAAAGACGGTCGCTTTGAAGATGTCTGCAAAGTAAATGTAATATCTCCCGCAGTTCCCGTCATAACCATCAATGCGCAGCCCGAGCCAACAACCGTCGTAGCGGAAGGCGGCATAGACGGCAGTTTGAGCGTGAGCGCCACAGTAACGGATAATGCGACGCTCAGTTATCAGTGGTACAGCGCCGCAACTGACAGCAACGGGGACGGCGAGGAAATTTCGGGCGCAACTGCGGCAAATTTTGACATACCCGCCACGCTTACCGTTGCAGGAAGTCCCTACTACTATTTTTGCGAAGTCCGCGCAACCGGCGGCGCCGCTCCCGTACGCTCCGACGTGGCAACGGTAAACGTATTACCCGAAGGAACGACCATACTGCCCGCGGTAAGCACCGCCGACGTGACCTCATTTGGCGTTACCGTCGCTACACTTTGCGGAAGCATTATAAACGTTGGTACGCCGCCTTACCACGAACGCGGTTTTGTGTACGCTACAACGGAGTTTCCGATCGTTGCCGCAAGCCTTGTAAAAACGGTGGAAGGAACAGGAACAGGAAGTTTCTGCGCCGACGTAGAAGAATTAACGCCTAACCGTACATATTACGTGCGGGCGTATGCCACCAACGCCGCGGGGACTGCCTACGGCGAGCAGGTTAGTTTCACCACCGCAGGAACATTGCCCGCGCTGACTACCAACGAAGCAACTGACATTACCAACTCTTCCGCAGTACTTGGCGGGAATATTGCCTTTGCGGGAGCGCCCGCATTTAACGCTAAGGGCGTAGTGTATGCCAGAACGGAAAATCCCGCAACCGCCGAAACAAGACAAACATTTCCAATTTTGGGTACGGCAACGGGACATTTCAGCGAAACAGTGACAGGTTTATTAACATATACCAAATATTATGCGCAGGCTTATGCCACAAATGTGGAAGGTACGGTATACGGCGAACAAATAGAATTTACAACTTTGGATATACCGCCCATGTTTACAATGAACCCCATAACCGACATTACCGAAAGCGGCGCCACAGTAAGCGTGAGCGTTAGCGACGCGGGTACGCCTGCATATACCTCCTGCGGCGTGGTGTACGGCGTTGAGCCAAACCCCACTATTGAAGGCAACACAAAGGAACTTTCAACAACGGGCGCAACTGGTACATTCCCCGATAACATTCCCGACTTAACTCCCGGAACCCTGTACTACGCCCGCGCTTACGCCACAAATGCAGCGGATACGCGCTATGGCGCAGAGACGACCTTCACAGTCAAAAAAGTTATGGTTGGCGCGCAGAACGGAACATTGACGGCAGGCGTGGCGGGTTCGGTAACATTCCCCGTAACTACTGTTGGCATAGCCAACGGCTCCTATACCGTTACAGTCGCGAATCTCCCCACAGGCGTAACCATACAGGGACAGGTGAGCATCGCCGACAATGGCGGAACGCTCTCGCTGGCAGGCAACACCGCTACAATAGCCGACATCACCAATACATTGACGCTGACCATTGACGGCGCACAGTCGGAGCCATTTACGCTGATTATAAAAAGCGTAACGGTTGGTACGCAGAGCGGAACATTAACGGCAGGCGTGGCAGGCTCGGTAACATTTCCCGTAACCACGATTGGCATCGCCAACGGCTCCTATACCGTAACAGTCGCGAATCTCCCCACAGACGTAACCATACAGGGACAGGTGAGCATCGCCAACAATAGCGGAACGCTCACGTTAGTAGGAAACACCTCAACGGTAGTCGGTCTTTACAATACGTTGCAATTGACCATTGACGACGCGCAATCAGCCGCATTTACAATAGGCATAGCGCCAAATATAGAAATGGTATACGTAGAGGGCGGAACGTTTCTGATGGGTAACCCGACAGGCTATGATGATGAAAAACCGCAACATTCGGTCACGCTTGGCAGTTTCCAGATAGGCAAATATCCGGTAACACAGGAACAGTGGTACGCAGTAATGGGCAGTTGGCCCGGCACAGCGCCGAGTTCAAGTTTTGGCTTAGGCGACAACTATCCTGCGTATGATTTAAGTTGGAATGATATAGTAGGTACGTCATCAAGCGCTGAAGGCTATACTGTTAATGGTATTATCTATTATCAGAATGGCTTTTGCTACAAGTTAAGCCAAATGGCGGGCAACGGCAAGCAGTATCGCTTGCCTACTGAGGCAGAATGGGAATATGCCGCGCGCGGCGGCAATCAGAGTCAGGGTTATACCTACAGCGGTAGCAATGATATTGATGACGTGGCGTGGTATGACGGTAACAGGAACCCCTCCTATTATGGCAACAATCCTGTTGGCGGCAAAGCGCCTAATGAGTTGGGAATTTACGATATGAGCGGCAATGTAAATGAATGGTGCGGCGATTGGTTTCTCAGTATTTATTATCAGGATTCGCCGGTTGAAAATCCTACAGGACCTGTATCAGGCTCTAACCGCGTTCTCCGCGGCGGCGATTCGACCTCTAACGAATACGGCTGTCGTGTAGCGACCCGAGGCTTCCATCATCCAAGTACTCGCAACCTCGTTCTCGGCTTCCGTCTTGCCTTAAGTTTGGAGTAGGTTTTATTGGTTGTGTGCAGTTTGCAAAAATGGCATTTTTAGAAAAAAAAGGAATTTTTAGATGAATTAGAAAATTTCGAGTTTTTTTTGAAATATTTTTGTACAATCAAAATGGTTTTTCTAACTTTGCGGTGTTTTTTTTTAAGTAAAGAAATGGAAATAGCAGTTGTATTATTAGCCTTAATAATGACATTCGGAATCGTTAGCGTTGTTTATTTCAAATTTACAAAACACTACGAAAAAAGATAGAGAAGAGGTTTTTTCGGGGCTTGGCTTCCGTCTTGCCTTCATCTCGGAGTAGGTTTGTTTTGGTTTGTGTGCAGTTTGCAAAAAAAATAGCAATAAATAGAGGAAAATTTTTTTTACATTAAAAACATATTGTATCTTTGCAAAAAAATATGATAGATATTTTCACGAAATAAAACATCAAAAATTGGAAACATGTGCAATAGACAGGGTTGTAAATATCATTCGTTCGGAATCTGACCCGGACAGGATTATCATGTTTGGTTCTCGCGTGAGAGAAGATTTCACCGATGACAGCGATTATGATTTTCTCATTCTTAAGAAAGGACTAAAAGACGAACGCCGGTTGACTACTTCTTTATACAAAGCATTTTTTTTCAATAAAATAGGCGTCTCAATAGATTTGCTTGCTCTTGATACTGAAAAATACAATCAACTGAAAGAAACTGTGGGCTACATTTATAAAACAATCAACGAAGAAGGAAAAGTAATCTATGAACGCACATGAAACGTGGTTAAAACAAGCTCAATCCAATCTTAATATTGCTCGGTTAGTTACTGATTTCAGCGGTATCAGACTTGAAGATGTATGTTTTCAGTTGCAGCAATGTGTTGAAAAATCGCTAAAAGGACTTCTTGTTTTTCTAAATGAACAGCCCCCTAAAACGCATAGCATAACACTTTTGCTTGAATTGATAGAGCATTATCTAACCATCCCCGATTATATAAGAGAGGCAATAGATTTAAACGACTATGCCGTAACATACCGATATCCCGGAGCATATAGCGAAATAACCGATATTGACGAAGTTGCCAGACTGTTAATTACCGCCGAAG
>Ga0099364_10011950_pt1 | contig 11776 bp, 8 predicted proteins | sample TergutTh196P3_FD_73070 | JGI IMG/M metagenome (GOLD analysis project Ga0099364, IMG submission 73070) | Microcerotermes parvus P3 segment gut microbial communities from Pointe-Noire, Republic of the Congo - Th196 P3 | ecosystem: Host-associated > Arthropoda: Insects > Digestive system > Gut ...
GCAACGATTTTCGGATATTGTCTCATCGAGAAAGCCTTTTGGAATTGAGAAGTTTTTATTTAACGATCCAGAACGTTATCCCACTTCCAATCTACAATTTGAGCCATTTGAAAAAAGTTTAAAAATATATGGTGTAAAAGGCTTAAAAGGCGGTGCAAAACGTATTGTTGGTTATATTTCGCCAAGTATTGTAACTAATAATCAATCGTGGGTAGATAAATATAAATTATTTTTCACAACAAGTTTTTCAACAAGTGCCACCGAACCACCCGAAATAATAGTTGGTATGCCAAATGAAATTTGTACAGAAACATTTTTATCGATAGGTCCCTTTGAAAATGAAATATTACAGAAAAACTGTCTTCAATACATGAAAACAGATTTTTTCAAAATATTGCTATACTTTGGCAAAGGCACAATGCAAGTAACCAAAAGCGTCTTTGGCTTAATTCCTCTTCAAGATTTCACAGAGGAGTGGACAGATGAGAAGTTGTATATCAAATATGGGATGAGTTCTGAAGAGGTTGGATTTATTGAGAGTATTGTGAAACCGATGGATTAAGTGATTTTGTAGGGTATGGGGTGCTGGGTAGGATATCCCCCGAATTGCGCTTACTCATATTCGGGGTTATCTACGTTGCACTCGGTACGAGCCAGATTTCTCTGAAAATCTGTTTGCTTTTCATTTTTCTTACGAATAAAATTTGTGAAAATATTAAATATTAATAATATTAATATAATTTGTTATTTTTTCCCAACTTTTTTATACCTTTGCACTTTATACATTAATTATAAAACCAAAAAATAAATTTATTATGTTAGGAGCAATAATAGGCGACATTGTAGGTTCGCGATTTGAATCATGGAAAAACAATATTCTGTCGAAAGATTTTTCTCTTTTTAGCAGCGAATGTATTTTCACTGATGATAGTGTGATGACTTTGGCAACCGCCGAAGCGTGTATTGCAGGTTTTGATCACGAAGGTCAAAAGTTTGACGAGATTAAGTTCGTTTCTGATACCTATAAAAAGTGGTGCAGAGAATTTCCCGATCGTAGATATGGAAATCGAACGAGATTATGGTACAATTCAGATGCTGTTATTTCACCACAACTGTCGTATGCAAATGGAGCAGCCATGCGTATATCACCCGTTGCGTGGTTTTCAGGAACATTAAAACAAACGCAAGAAAAAGCAAAGTTTTTATCTGAAATTACTCATGATAACGAAGGTGTAAAGGGTGCGCAAGCAATTGCGTCAGCACTTTATTTGGCAATTAAAAGGGACGGCGAAGATTTTCCTCATAAAAAAGAGCGCAGTTCAAAAGAAGATATCAAAAAATATATCGAAACTCTTTACGGATATAATTTGAGTATTTCTCTTTCCGAAGCTGACAAAGTTTATCGTCATCGTAAGCCAACAAGAAGTCAGGCATCCAAAAGTGTTCCTGCTGCTATTCTTGCATTCCTTAATGGCACTGATTATGAGGATGTTATTAGAACAGCAATATCTTTGGGAGGCGATTCTGACACAATAGCGGCAATGGCAGGCGGAATTGCAGAAGCTTATTATGGTATTCCTGAAAATATTAAAACACAAATCAGTAACTATATGACTACTGACTTATTAGACAAAGTTTTAATGTTTGAGCGGGAACGTTTTCGATTTAATTCAGGTAAATATTTGCAAGCCCGTAATGCTGCAATGAATGTTTATGGCATAAGTAGAGACTATAGTCTGATAACTGATTTTGGACCATCTGGTTGGCAAAATTATTTTGATTATAACGAATCTGAAAACGACCAAGACAAGCGTAACTTTTGGAGTGATGTTGTTTTTTGGACTAATTATTTTTATAGAAATAACTTTGTAAAAAAACATGCAAAACTGAACGAAGAATTGGATGATTACTCTTGTCTGAAAATATATCCATCTAATTCGGAAAATACCAAGTATTTAGTATCAAGTATTTAGATATGAGTATCAAGTATTTAAATATGAGTATTAAGTATTTAGTATCAAGTTTTTAGTATCAAGTTTTTAGATTTTAGTATCAAGTTTTTAGATTTGAGTATCAAGTATATAGATATGGTATCAAGTATTTAGATTTGAGTATCAAGTATATAGATTTGAGTATCAAGTATATAGATTTGAGTATCAAGTATTTAGATTTGAGTATCAAGTATTTAGATTTGAGTATCAAGTATTTAGATTTGAGTATCAAGTAATTAGTGTAAATTCGTGTATTTCAATAAATTCAATATTTCAACAAGTTCAATAACAAACAAATTCGTGGTTAAAATAATTCTCTATTTTTTCAATATTTGTTTTATCCATCTCGGAACTAGGATTGCTCCAACAAACAGGTATGGATAATAACTTACTAAACGCCAAAGTAGTGCCATTGCTACTCCTGTACCTAATGGAATAAATGCCCCAAGAAATTCTTTGAAAAAATATTCTGCAAAACCACTGCCACCAGGAGTGGGGCTAATCAGCATCATTATCCACATAACTAATTGTTTACCAAAAACTAAAAAGTGTTTGTCCCATCCTAACCAATGAATGCCAAAAAAGGTTATTATCAAAGTATTAACAACCCAATAACGTGCTGTCCAACTCATAAATGTTGCACCAAAGGCTTGAAGCCACTTTTTAAAGTGCCAACTCTTAAACTCTTTTGAGGCTTCAATCAAATCATTTCCAACTTTGTCGGCATTATGTTGCCAGCGCTTAATGAAGGGGATTCTAAAAATAAATAGCAATAGTTTTTTTATAGAGTATGGATTAAGAAATATAGCGTAACTAACTATTAGTAAATATGATAACTTTATAGAATATCCAATTAAGGCGATAATTACAAATTTATTTATGTGCCACTGAGTTACAGTTTCTGTGGCATCTAATGAAAAAATATTTGAGGTGCCTATTAACAAAAGCAGAATTGGGAACATAAAAATAAAATAAAGTTCGTCAAAAAAGGAAGTTATCAAAACAATTGCTGCGCTTCGACCGAAATTTATTCCTTCTTGGTTCACAAAAAAAACGGCAACGCTTGTGCCACCGATGGCGGAAGGAGTTACGGTTGATGCAAATTCCCAAAGCATAATTATTTTGAACGATTTACCCCACGACAAATCTTTATTTGACAATATTCGGATACGAATTATATAGCCCAAATCACGAATGAGCATCATTCCAAAAGACATCAATAGCCAAAAAATCGACTGTAAAGTAAAACTTAATAACGAAAAGCTACCCGGCTGATATTCACGATACAATAAGAACGCCGTTACTCCTAACCCGATAAGGATTGGAAAAATAATTTTTGACGGGCGTATGCTTTTTAAAATTTTAGTGGAATTGTCGTTCATTTTTAAATAATATAAAGTTTATCTAATATCTATAAAAAATCCATTATAGTGAAATATGAAAAGAATAACTACGTATATCGTGCTGGCTGTTTGGCAAAATTGTGGCAATCGCTATCATTGTTGCAGGGTACAAACTTTCAAATTTGTATTGTCGTTTCTGCGGGGCTACTGCGGCAATGTCGCTAAACCGCGCCGTTGGCTGTCGGTGCTTCTTTTCCACTTTGTTCTTATCACTCAACTATGCATATTCTAATATTTTTGGCGACTTTGGCGACCGATTCCTAACCGTAAGGTGTTCAAATTCAATACATGTGTCTTCGTAAACGGCGCATAAATGTCCGAGACGACCTATTTCGCTGACGTAATCATTATCGGCTTCAAGGTCTGCCAATGCTCCGTTCAACGATGCTTCGGTGATTAAGTTTTTTACACACCCCAAGGCAATGTCGTAATCTTGTCTTGTTGTCAATTCTGATACATTTTCAAAAATTTTTTGCATAACACTTTTATTGTAAGACGGTTAAACAATTACTTTTATCATATTCGGCATATGTGCCAATGAAACAGATTGTTATCAATTCTGCAGCGAATAAAACAAGAGCCACCAACCTATAATCATTACCTTTTATGTTAAAAGCATAACGATTGTTACCAACGTAATCAGTATTTGGATAATACAACTTCAACTCATTATGAGTTTTGAATATTGCATTTTCCATATTTTCGACCCATCGATTTAGGGCTCTACCGGAATTTGCGTGCCGTTCAATAAATTTATCAATCAGTTCTTTATTGATTATTTCCATTGATATTTCGGTGAAATAATTGCCGCAAAAATAATTATAAATTTTGATAGTAAACAATAAAAACCAAAAATAAATAAAAAACTCCTGACTTGTCGCAAAATCGATTGTCGCATTTTTGAGACTTAAACACTTTTTTAAATTTTTTAGTATTTTTACACTGCAAAAAGTATATCTTTTGTATCATAAACTCCTACTAACAATGGTAAAATTACAATAATTTAAATTTCACTTTCAACAAAACTTGTGAGGGACGAATTTCATAAACATTAATAAATTCATTTAAATCTGCATATATTGCCGTATTATATTGGTGCATATTTAAGATATTCAGCCACGTAAGTGATAAATCTATATTTTTGTAACGGTAATTTACTCCTAAATCTGCAAATGACCTGCTCTTTTTGTTAGATATTGTATTATTGTAGTAGTTTTCGTAGCCGATGAATATTTCAAGTAGGTTAACAGGATACGCATTTAACTTAATGTAGTTAGAAATAGAACGAATCCAAGGATTGTCTGTTTTTTCAATTATGTTTTTACTTTCGTTCCATAAAAGAGTGTAGGAAAGACCAGAAAATGAGGAAATATTCATATCAATTTTGGGTCGAAAAGTATAATAAATATATCTAAAATCAACCAATCGGTTTTGAATCAATTGTGCCGAAGCGACATTGTAAAAATTACCTGTCAACGAAAATGTCGTTTTTATGGGATAAACACTTTTGGAAACATTTCCGCTCGCTCCATAGGTTTTTGAAGTAAAAGATTGTGGTACACTGTTTTGTATCAATAATATACCATTATAATTATTTTCATACAACAAATTGGAATTATATTGTTCATAAAAAACATTTGTATGCGTAAAAAAGGATTTTGAAACATTTCGATAGTTTGTATGTAAATACACAGCATAACTTTTACTTTCTGCCAAATGCCCGTCGTTGCGGCTTAATGAACGATAATTACGCATAATATAACCTGTGTAAATACTCTGAATATTCCCTAACCCGTTGTAATAGCCAAAACCTGTTTTTGCACTCCAATTGCGCGTAAAATTGTAAATTACGTTAAAACTTGGATTAAAAAAGATACGATTTATAGTCTTGCGGTTTTCAGAATATTTATTATCGATGAACAAAACAGTATAATTTAAAGGCAAAGCCAATTCAATACGAAATTTTTGTACAGAATAAGTGTATGAGGCGTTTATTTGAGTAATATATTTTTGCCACAGTAAATTATTTTTAAAAGAATCAGGAATAAAAAAATTGTTGTTTTGAGGTAATTGCAATTGAGAATTTAATGAATGAACATCAGCCTCGAAACCGCACCAATAAAACTGCATCAACCTACTATCAAATATCGAATATGTAAGGTAGGTTTTGGAAGTATAATTATTAAAAGTTGTATGTTGATTAATTTCAACAATGGATTGGTCTGAATCAAAAATTTGGATGTAAGATGCAGGCATAATAGATAAATTTTGAGGAGTTTGTGAATATCCGTTGAAAGAGTACAAACGTATGGTATTTAGGTCTTTAAGATTTTTTATTAATTCTAATTTATTTGCAAGATAATATACATCTGTTTTCAATCTCTGACCGACTGTGTCTATGGTTTCAGAATTTCCTCTGCTATCAATTAACGACATATTAAAATTTATAACATTGTTAAGAAAAAATTTGTCTTTATTGCTTTCTAAATTTATAGTTGATGCTATATTATTCATCATTGTTTTGTTGTTTAACGACTCTTCAACTACCAAACTGCTATCACTATCCAAATAATACGATGAGCGCGAATAACTTTCTTTTTTTTGTATATCATTATAATACATAACATTTGCGGTAACATGATTATCTTTGTTAAAAGCATGTAAAACATTAACCGAAGCCGCGTGAGTATTGTTAAATAGATATCGTTGCCTGTTAATTGGAGGCGGATTTGGCTCAAGCACTGACAATAATCGTCCTTCAAAAGCAAGTGGCTCGGCATCAGAATAGAACGCAGTAAACTCACGAATTACATCATTACCACTGTTATTACACTTGTAAGTATTAATATTTTGATATTTTTTAGAAAAAAATAGTGAAATAAGTTCATTGTCCCATAAAATTGGCTCTGCACCAATGCCTAACTGCATCAATACATTTAACACTCCCTTTGCATCTTCTCTTAATTTCAGATTAATTGCGGCTTTGTCTGAAAAATCTGTATTAGAAAGTGCTCTAATTGGTTGATGATTTTCGTAAACTTCCACAGCAGCAACATCTTTTGCGGAAATATTTTTTGTTGCAAGAACATAACGACCACGCAACAAATCCATGTTTTCTATGTATAATTTATTAATATCTTTGCCTTGATATGTAATTCTTCCACTTTCGGATACCTCAATACCGGGCAATTTTTTTAATACATCTTCAATAACACGGTCACTTTCGGAAACAAAATTAGATACAACATAAGTTATTGTATCGCCCGACTCTCTGATTGGAGGCGCAGTTACTTTAACTTCTTTTATTTCGATAACATCTTCATTAAGTTCAAAATCAATGGTTTGTGTTTTATTTGATATAACCCGAACAACTTTTTCATAACTTAAACTTCTTAAAGTTATTTGCAAAGAATCTTCACTGCCCGTGTAGTTTAACACATATTTACCATTACCATCTGAAAGAGAATAAGATAATATATTATTTTGCCCCGTTGAACTTAAAATAACATTAATATCTCTAAGTGGAACTTTCGATTTGTCGGTAATAGTTCCGGATATCCTTACTTGTCCGACTGTTTTACTGCACAAAAATATCATTAACAACAAAATAATTGTCAAAAAATATATGTTTGAGACGTGTATTTTCATTGCAGAAAAATTTACTCTAATTCTATCGGATTATAAGGTATTTTGCGATATTTGTCGCGAGCATTTATTGTTGTACCATACGACACTTTTTGGTCTTCCCAAGTTGTATTTGTAGTATTAAGGCTTTCAAGCAGTTTGCCTGAGTCGTCAAAAACACGAACATTATATCCCATACTTAACAACGAATTTAAGTAGTTTTCGTGAAAATCAAGAAGCGCTTTCAAATACATTTCTCTTGTATATTTAAAATCAGGATTGACAGCAGAGGGATATGCCCCTTCATACATTAATATTGGTTCGGGCTTTTTGAGTTTTTCTATACCGGTGCACTCAAACACATAATGTTGCCTTTCGTCCGAGGCTTTCATTATCAGTCCGGGTAATCCACGAAATTTCCATGGTCCTGCGTTAATCGGAATATCCATAGTAAACCATACTTCCCAGATACGTCCGCGATAGGTGCAAACTGCTTTATAGCAAAGATAATCTAATATTGTCATAGATTCTCCTGTAATCTCCCATATAAATTCTGTTAAATCCTCTTTATACAAGTACATATTAAAAGTCATAATATTTTCTACAACAGTACGCTTGCTTTCGGGAAAGTTACTATAAATATCGTATCTTTCTGCCGTTTCTCCCGCAGGAGGTGAGTATGGTCTGTAATCTTTTGTGGCATTAGTAACAACCGAATCTTGCATTCTGCTATATTGACTATAAAAATGTTGTACCGTTTCGCCAATTAGCAAAATTTTCTTATCTTTCCATTTTTTTCTCGCTTCAGTGCTATCAGGAACAAATTCCAAAGAATATGATATTTTCATATTTGCCATATCTAATGTTTGAGCATTTTTTAAAGTACGAGTTACTGATTTATATTGTTTGGGTTGTGCTGAAATTGCAAAATTGCAAAGCAAAAAAAGTAGGACTAATAAACCTATTAATTTGTAATTATTCATTTGTTTATCTTTTTGTGATTAATGTTTATTTATCAAAAGTTTAAAATTTTACCGACTTTCTCATATCTCTCACTCCGAGACAGATAATGTTTATTCTATTCATCTTTATATCAATTTCATGTCCTTTCGGACGGTTTTTATTTTTGTTTAACTTAACGTTCAATATTCTACTTCTCTGTCCACCGCGCTTTCGCCCGCTTGCGCTTAACGCTCCGGCGGGGCTTGGCGCAGGCGGTGGTTGATAGTCGGTCTCGCGGGGCAGAATACTCCAAATTTAAACAAAACTTTCTGCGGAGCTACACCGCCGCTTGCGCTAAACCGCTTCGTTATCTGACGTTTTTTCAACCGCACTTACCTTATTTCTGTTTTTTAAATTCGGACAATTCGGACATAATTCGGACATAATTCGGACATTTAAGGAAAAATGTATCTGGAAGATTTTGTATCTCCCTCATTTTTAAGTAATTTCATTTCTGCTAATTCGGACAAATCTCGCCTTGCTGTTCTGTCGGCAACGTTATATTTTGTTGCATATTCCGAACTTATTATTTCTCCTTTGTCTTTGAAAAACAATAAGGCATCAACTTGTCTTTCATTCAATCCTAACTTGTTCAAATCTTCTTTATTGTAAATATCTTTGCGGAAAGTTAGCCAAAAATCGTTTCCTTTGGGTGCGAATATCGGCGCGGGCAAACCTGAGGCGGTGCATAAGTCTGTGATTTTTTCAACACCACGTCCCCAAGCCTCAACATATCCACTACGAAAAAATGCGTTGGCAATATCGGGATTGTGAGGAATTGACGAATGTTTTTCTTGCAAGGTGTCAATCGTCCAATTTTCAGGTAGCCGCCCCATATTCCACATCATAATTTTATCAGGGTAAACGCTGATTTGAATAGGTACGCAACCTGCATAATCCTTGTGCGAAATAGCGTTCAAAAGTGCCTCACGCAAAGCATCTTCTGGGTATTCGTAAGTTTCGATACGCGACAACCCTTTGTAACTTATGAATGCTTTGGTGTATTTGGTAAGTAGCAATTCCATTGTTCGCTCAATCTGTTCAAACAAATTGCCGTGAACGGTGTCCTGAAACAGTAAATCGGTATTCGTTTTGAAAAAACCAATTTTGATAAATGCGCCTGTAACAAATTTTTCGGGGTCGGGGTGAAAAAGCAATAATGCTGCTCTTTTCAAATTACCGTTTTCAATCAGTTTCAGATTGTTAAGCATTTGTTCGGGAGTGTCATTGCGGCTACTTGTGCTCAAACGCTTGCTTTCAATACCTTTCGTTTTGAAAAATTCAAAAGTTTCCTGTTGCAAGTCCGAAATAGGAATATTGGGAATTGCCACGCTATCCCATTTTCTGCCGTATTTTTGCAAAAGGAATTTGTCCAATGCCACACCCTTCAATTCTTGTTTGGTGCTGCCACTTCGGTAATGATATTCGCCTTTGTAATTCACAGGGTTTGGTTGTGGCTCAACAATAATTTCGATATAATCGCCTTGCTCGGTTTCGTGCAAGTTTACATCGGCAACAATACCCAAAATGGTGGTTATCTTGTTGGGTAAATCTTCCAACAACCTTTTGGAATTTTTTACACCAACAATATTACCGTCATCGTCTTTGCCGATAAAAAGCGTCCCGCCTTGTGCATTGGCAAAACCGCATATTTCTCGCAAGAACTCGTCTCGCCAAGTGGACTTATATTCAATGTTTTGCGTTTCTGACATATTAATAATTTCAAAATGCGAAGATACACTTTTTATTTTTATTTTTTCATTTTTTCCCGCCTATAAGCAAAATAAAACACCTGCGGCAACACCATAAACGACAGTATCATACAAATAATAATTCCACCAACAATCATAATCGCTAACGTGTCCATTTTCTAAATATTGTGAAAGGTAGATTTTTTTTCGTTTTTTAGTGATGTGTTTTTAAGGTACCGCGCTGTCCCCAAAATGGCACATAACGTGTTGGCGGCTTGGCGAAGGCAGTGGTTGATGGTTGGTATCGGGGGCAGAATACTCCAAATTTAAACAAAACTTTCTGCGGAGCTACACCGCCGCTTGCGCTAAACCGCTCCGTTGTGTGTCTGGCATCTTGTTGTTCAGTTTCTCTCTGCTTGCGTATCACCGATTTTTAATCTTAATCGTCAGTTTCATCACTGCTTTCTTCTAAAAAATAGTTTATTTGTTTTTGCACATTTGAGACACCGAGTAATTTTCTACGTTCAATACGTTCTTTTGCCTCTGTCAAGATTTCCTGTATCTTACTTTCAAACTGTTCTTTCGGGGGAAGTGTTGTCCAATATTCGGCAACGGCAATTCCTGCTTTGTCCAATTCGAGAAGTTCTATTTGGTTTCGGCTTGCTTCGGTGCAAAGTATCAAACCAACAGGTGAATTTTCGCCTTCTTTTCTCTCATAACGGTCTAACCATTTAAGATACAACTCCATTTGCCCTTTGTATTTCGGTTTGAACCTACCTGTCTTGAGGTCAATCACTACCAAACGCCGCAAATCTCTGTGAAAAAACAGTAAATCAATTTTGAAGTCATCGCCGTCAACGATAATTCGCTTTTGCCTTTCCATAAATGCAAACCCGCTTCCAAATTCGAGAATAAATTTTTCTAATTCAAGCAAAATTGCATTTTCCAAATCGGATTCCAAAAAATTATCTTTCAACCCTAAAGTGTCTAACAGATAAGGGTCTTTGAATACGTTGAACGGTACTTTTGAACTTTCTGTGAGTTGTGTATTAGCAATTTCATGTCGTTCAAAAGGTTTCCGTGCAATTTGTTGTCGCAATTCTCTGATACCGAGTTGCCGTTCTGCAGCGTCTTTTGTGTAGTACAATCGCGCTTGCTCGTCCTTAATTCGCATAATTTCACAAAAATGCGACCAACTCAAAAATGGAATAAAATTGGCAATTGCTTCTATGTCGCTGAAAACCGTTGCAAAACGCTTCATTCGATACAAATTGGTTTCTACAAAAGGCTTTCCGTATTTTTCTACCAATTTTGTCGACACTGTCGACAAAATCTTCTTCCCATACTCTGCTCGTTCCATTCCCAAAATCACAGAATTAATGTATGAACCAATCTCCCAAAACATCAAAACAATTTGGCTATTTGCCGACGAAATTGCATTGAATTTTCTTTGTTCTATGATTTGAGAAACATTCGAAAAAATCATATTTTCATGTTCTGTATCAGTGAGTTGATTCTCGTTTTTATGTTTTGTTATTTCATTCATTCTTTAATTTATTGTCCGCCGCTCAAGTCTTGTTCGCTTGCACACAACGTTTAAATACACGCATTTAAGTAATTAGGATAAAAACTCCAAAATTTTCATTCTGGAGTTTTATCAATTTATCATGTATTTAGAAATGAATTTAGAACACGTTTTTAATATCCCACCGTGTGGGCTACAACAAACTGATATGTTTCGTCAAGGTTTAATAGTTCGAGAAGTTCAGTTTCTTTTGCACCTGCACGTACTACGCTTTTTAAACCTTCGGATGCACAATAAAGATATACATTTTGTGTACAATGTCCTGCATCTAATGCTGCTAAATATAGCCATTTAGATTCGGGCATTTCAAGTTCAATGTATTTCTCATAGTTGGCAATAAAAACAAGGTTTAGCGGTGCATTGTCAACAAAAGGTTGTAAACCTGATAAACTACGATAATCACCTTCTATTATAGGCTGAAGTTCGTGTTCAACAGGGTCGTAAAAATAAATTCCATTTGCTAACACGGCGTAGATTTCA
>Ga0099364_10011951_pt1 | contig 11776 bp, 19 predicted proteins | sample TergutTh196P3_FD_73070 | JGI IMG/M metagenome (GOLD analysis project Ga0099364, IMG submission 73070) | Microcerotermes parvus P3 segment gut microbial communities from Pointe-Noire, Republic of the Congo - Th196 P3 | ecosystem: Host-associated > Arthropoda: Insects > Digestive system > Gut ...
TTAATATTGATATAATTTTAATAGTTACAGGAATAATAATGGCTCTAATGAGCATACCCCTTGCTGTAAACAGGATATTGAACAAGTATGGAAAAAATTAATATAACTGCCATAGTTGGCTCGCTTAGGAAGGATTCCTTTAATAGACAACTTGCCGGCGAAGCCGGAAAAATTCTGCAAGAGCTCGCAAAGAGCAAAGCCACTTCAGGCATGAAGCTCAATATTGATTTTGAACTGCTCGACTACTCCGATATACCGCTCTTTAACCAGGATATAGAGCACCCTGCCCCCGAGCCTGTCAGACGTACAAGAGACATAATCAAAAAAGCAGATGGGCTCTGGTTTTTTACTCCTGAGTACAATCACTTTTTCCCCGGCGTCCTAAAAAATCTTATAGACTGGCTCTCCAGACCTATAAGCGATACCGAGCCCCATGTACTTGGACAAAAAGCTGCAGCAGTAAGCGGCATAACGCCCGGCATCTCCGCAACCCTCATGGCGCAGGATCACCTCATCACCCTGCTCTCTTTCCTCAATGTAAGAATTATGAACCTCCCACGCCTTTTCATCCCCAACGCCATGCAACAGACCGACAAAGCCGGTACGGACGAAGCCGGGCGCCTTAGCCTAAGTACAAGCAGGCCCTTTCTGGAAAAGCAGGCAGAAACCTTTGTAGACTTTATAAGGAAAGCATGACAAGTTTAGCAGAATTTACAGTGCGCAGTACAAAACATAACGAATGGCTCAATATCACAGACCAAGTGCAAAAAGCCGTAACAGCATCGGGCATAAGCGAGGGCATCTGCGTAGTCTTTGTTCCCCATACAACCGCCGCTGTCACCGTAAACGAAAACGCCGATCCCGATGTTCCCCGCGACCTATGCCTTGCCCTGGATCTTATCTCCCCTGACCGCCGCGAGTTCCGCCACGGAGAAGGCAACTCCGCCGCCCACACCAAAACCAGCCTAGTCGGCCCCTCCCTCACCCTCATCGTTTCCGGCGGGAGACTGCTTCTTGGAACCTGGCAGGGCATTTGGTTTAACGAGTACGACGGCCCCCGCACAAGGAAAGTGCAAGTGCGCATAATGGGGGAGTAAGAATACAAAACACAGAGGCTCTTTCTTGAAAAAACTCAAAAACTTAATAATAATTTTACTAATATTTTTTTTATTAACAATATCCTGGAATTTTTATACAGAGCGTTCAGTTGCATTTAACAAAATAACCTGGAATGACTGGGATATTACTTATCCGGAAATAAGATATAATATGGCAAAATGGTTTTTCGAGGTAAATTGGTTTTATGGAATGACAAAAGATGCAATTCTTGAAGAACTATATAATGGTAAAGGTATAAACCATATAATTCATTTTTATGGTGATATTAATAATGAAAATATTTTGTTATTCGATCTAAAATATTCCAATGAATTTATGGAAAGGAATATTGATTTTGACTTTAAGCCAATAGCATACTTAAGAATATTTTTTGATGAAGAAAATAATATAACCAGAGCAGAATTACTTGAAGGAACAAGAAAATATAATGTAAGAAATTACAATGTTAAACTACACTGGGATATTTACACTAAAAGCATTATTAGGTAATATTAACTCCATAATTCAGTAATCTGTATTCTATGTATTCGCCAATTTTCATAATGAAAAATTATCCACAAAGTTTGACTTTCATCATAGTATTGAATATCCCGATTAAAAGAATGGCTGTAGGGTTCGCCATATTTACCAACTACTACCATGTAATCCAAACCTATATATGGGCCAAGTACATGCATGTCTGTATTTTCTTTGATTATGATAGTCCTGAAAACCATATCAGCATAGTAACTATAAATGATAGTTATAAAATTGTTTTCTACAGAAACTAGTCTATCAGGATCAAGCATTTCTCCATATAAGGATAATTCATTAACAGTATAATCTGAACTATCTGTATAGTTTTCTGAAAAAGCTTCTATCCCGGCAAATAAATTCTCGAATAACCCATTATATTCTAATTCTTCTATGACATTATTATTTGTCATATCTATATTGTCTAATATCTCTATATCATCTACATCGATTATTTCAGAATTCTCAAAGTTTAAAGTCTCATTAACCAAGTTATAATTTTCTAATTTTTCAATTTCCACATCAAAAATTGTATTTTCTGTTAAAATATCTTTTTCATTACAAGAACTTATTTGCATAATGAAACAGAAAAAAAATAATTTTAATATACCAATTTTCATTTCTTCATCTCTAATAAAATTATGTTTAAATTGTAAACATATCTTTTTCCTTGTTATTATGCCATTCATATTCAATGAACTTTGCAGTATTTTTTGCCACGTCTTCTCCTAAACGATCACATATAAATCCTAAACTCATGTCAATGCCGGCAGATACTCCTGACGATGTATAAAACTTTCCGTCCACAACCCACCTGGCTTTTTCTTTCCATTTTACATTTTCATTAACACTTTTTACCCATTTAAAAGCAGTTTTGTTTGATGTTGCTTCAATATTATCAAGTAATCCTGTCTTAGCCAATAGTGCCGAACCCGTACAAACAGTTAAACACCATAATGATTTTTCAGCTATTTCTTTTATTTTCTGTATAAATTCAACATCATTAACAAAGGTTCTTGTTCCCAAACCACCAGGTATTAACAGAATATCCAAGTTTCCTATTGTGTCAATATTTTCAGTAATTATTTGTACATTATCATTATTTTTTACATTTCCACCATCATAAGAGTAATAATTAATATTCCACTTTCTTATTTTGCCAAAAACCTCAACTGGTCCAAATAAATCCAGTGTTTCAAAATTATTAAACAAAATACAATTAATATTCATTATAAGTTCCTTTTCATAACCAGCAACTTCCCTCCAACCCTTCCAGGTTGGAGGTTTCAAACATCAGCGAATACATCTTGCCGCAATTAGAAAACCCCGCCATTCTCCATTGTGGTCTTATTAATAAAGTCCATGTGGTACAACTTTTCCCAGTGGTTTATGTTCAAAGTTCCTTTTGTTAAACGAATGGCCAAGATGCAGCAATTCTCATCTTTTTCGTTATTTGCTTTGTCGTACCAATTGGCAAAAGCAGTACGGAGTTTAGTTCTTAGCTCAGCGTTTTTTGGATCTAATACCCAGCCAAGATTCTCTCCAATACCAACTGCGGTAAACATCTCAGGAGAAGTCGCAATAGAAACTTCAGAGTTTAAAGCAATTTGCTGCATTTTGTTTGATTTTCCGTAAGTAGTAACATAGAAAACCGCATTTTCATAGTAAGCATCTACAGTACGGACAACAGGGCGCGGCTTTCCTTCAGTATTGCTTTCACGGGCAATGGACGCAAGTGAGATAAGATTGTCTTTATTGTTGCCAAACTTTTCTTCAAGTAATTTTAATCCTTCTTCATATTCATTCATTAATAATTCCTCCATGTACAAGTATTATCTTTAGTTTAACAATAATTCTTACTGTATTTTTGATATTTTAGGACATTTTTACAATTCAGAAACAGGGAACCACAAAGTATATCCCATTTCTTTGTCGTCAGCCTCAAAGTAAGGAATTTTTTCAAAAGCCCATTTTAAGCCATGGGAAGCAAGGTCATAATCCTTTTGTGCACTCCATGCACTTTTAACAACATCATCGTGTTTGTCACCCCAATTTTTTTTACAATTAAATACAACATAATCACACTGTGGAATATTGATTATCTCAAAATCCCTTAAAAGATCCAAGGGAAAATCTTCTTCAACTTCAATCCCATAACTCAATTCCCACTTTCTATACCATCTGTATCCATTAGATCTGTTGCCATTAGCTTTTGCCTCTAAATACTCCTGCCATTTATCCTTGTTGAATATCTCTGTCGGAAGATAAGCACCGCCTTCCATTATTACATAGGACATGCTTGGAAGTAAAAATACTTTTTGCAGAAGCTCTTCTTGTTCACATATTTCATAAAATTTATTAACTCTTAAATTATTCTTATTTCTTCTTAAGCCTGCCCATATACGATTAGGCTTTGTTATCATCCAGCTTTCCACGCTCAAACGTAAAAATATACCTTTACGATAATAATATTTATGTTCCTCATCATGAATCAATTTACTTATATGTCTATTTTTTGGAACTATTTCATGTCTTGTTTTTCTGTACTCCCCGGGATTCAAAGAAAAAACCTCTTTGAAGGCCCTGGTAAACGCTTCTTGAGACTCATATCCATATTTAAAGGCAATATCAATAATAGACATTCTACTGTATTTTAATTCAAACAAAGCCTGTGTAAGTTTATACCATCTTATATATTCACCCAGTGTTAAACCCGTTGTCAAAGAAAAAATACGGTTAAGCTGTTTTAATGAGTAATTTGCAGCTTTCGCAGCATCATCAGGAGTTATGTCATTCTCAATATTTTTCTCAATATACATTTTAGTACATTTTGAGACTTCCATGTAAAAACTCATATTATTTCTTCAATTCTACTTTTCCTTTATTTATGTCCATAAATAATTTTTTCCAAATCTCATTAAAATCCACTTTGAAGTCAATACCATAGCATATTGAAATATTTTATTCATCATGTTTACAATTCACAATAACATAAACTTTACTCCAGATACATTTCCTTGTATGCTTTTTTATTTTCCAGATCTATAAATATTCGATACGGTTTTCCATTGCTATCATATTCCCATTTTGTAATTTTACGAGGTATGATTCTTATTAATATTTCTTTATCCAATTTTGAATAATTTTCATAGGAGTTTTTGTAATACTTTTTATATATTTCCATAATATCCTCATGTTCCAATGGCTTACCCATTATTTCTGCAGTTCCTTCAATTTGAATATTATCAAAACACAAGGCAACATTCTTATTATCATTTATTTGTTTATACTTTATAAGATCAATTCCTGTCTGAAAGTATATTATTCTTTCGTTTATAATAAAACTCATCGTTCTTACAGTAGTATGATTCTTACTGGATGTTGCCAATGCAGCTACCCTGCTTTCTCCAATTTTGTTAAACGCATCATCTTGTTCTTTAAAAAAATCTAAAATTTCCATAAAATACCTCTTTTTGGGGTCTATTCTTAGTTTTTTAAGGCTACTTTAGCCGGAAAAGCCTGTTTTTTCAAGTTCACCCTCATATTTTAAGGATATTTCTCCAATCCGGAGCCATTTATACAGAGCTAACTCCATAATGCCGTATATTATAGTTTTAATCTACTAATTAACTTATCTACTATTGACAGACTTTTCGAATTTATTGTATAAATATAGTAATAAAATCATCATTAAAAAGGAGTTTTTAAATGAGAAGAAACAAAGTAGCTTTATTCGGCATGTTGGTAGTCTTAATTACATTAGGACTGGTATTAATCAGTTGTGGTGGAAGCAATCCGCTAGTAGGCAACTGGACACATCAAGAAGGAACCTGGATTTACTTTTTCGGCAGATCAAATATTGAATTTAGATCCAATAACAATGTTATAGGGGAAAGCGGTACAGGAACTTGGAGTGCAAGTGACAATATACTTACAGTAACTTACGGCGGATCTCGTCAACAGTTTTTCTACGCCATAGAGAGCAATGTATTAATGATTATTGATGAAGATGGTGACACAGGTATTTGGATAAAAAGGTAGATAAACAACCCACCAGCAGATAGCTCACAGCTAATCTGCCCTGTTTTTACATGGTACAGCCCACCCAATGCAAGGCATTGTTTAGTGGGCTGTTTTTTTTAGTTATTTTTACTTAATTCCACTCAAGACCATCTGCTAGTTCCAATAAATTGCTGTCTCTGCGATTTATTCCAATAATGGCACGAAAGATATTGTGAGTGTAACGAATGTCCATAACTCTTGTACCTATGAATCTGTCTAAAGGAGCATTTTCCAATTCAAGTCCTCCTTGAGTCCAAAGAACAAAAATCTCATCTCCAACAAAAGTAAAATCGTTAAATTCATTAACAGTTTCTGACTCATTAATCAAAAGAAATGAATATGAATTATCAATTCCAACATCACTAACAGTTATGATTTCCTGTCCAAAACCATCATATCTATTAATGGCTAATATTCTTACCCTGCTTAAAACCATTTGACCTTTCTCAAGATAAATCCATAAATTGGGATCGATTAATCCATTATCAACAGCCTCGTAAAAATTACTTATTGATCCGACCAAAACATTGTTCCTTACCGGCATAAGAAAGTTAATTAACTGTAAATCTCCATCTGAACTTTCTTCAGTTATATTGGATGCTCTTTCTGTTTGACAGGCAAAAAAAGACAACGAAATAATAAAAACCACAAAAATACTTAGCCTAAACTTTTTATTCATTTATATACTCCTTCCATCCTGTATTATAACATTATTATACATCCTTTTATATTACTTTCCAGCCCATAATGAGCGGAACAGATAGTGTAATATTCTCCCCCTCCCTCGCATTTGTTACGGTATTTTGCTGTTTGTTACTGTTTATTGACATATGCTACTGTTAATCGTAATTCTCTAATATTTATACCGGATCAAAAACTTATTATATTACCAAAATACCCGGCATGAGCCTAATCATAACTGTCAGGCTTGATATAGTATCGTTACTAATAGAAGTCCATAAACTAAATCCGGATATATACTTTGACTCTATGGATTCCCTAATGATATCATCAATTATATTATATGGATTAGTATGATCATTTGCAAAAACAAAGCCATTGGTAAAAACAAGTATTATAATTATTGCCATCTTTTTCATAACTTAATAATAATCCTTAATAATTTTTTCCAACGCTATAGTTTCTCTGCTTATTCCTGGTGTTTTATACACATCTTCTTTTAACTTATATTTATTTTTATTATATGCTTCTGTAATATCTACCCAGCATGGCTTAAACTGCAATTCCTTTTCATTGTCCTCAAGGTTTTGTTTCAATTGAATATTTTCTACTTCTGCAATATAATATTCTGATATCATTTTAAAGTAGTATTGTTCTCCCTCTTTTGCAACATCATACTCAGTAATAACACCAATTTTTTCCCCAATCTTTGTAACATTATAACCTACTTCCTCCAAAACTTCCCGTTTTAATGCTTCATTTACAGTTTCACCGTCTTTCCTGCCACCTCCTGGAAATTTGTATTCATCTGTTTTACCTAGATGAGCCATTAAAATTTTACCTTCAATAAATATTACTGCTCTTACAGCATGTCTAATAATTTCTGTGCCATTTTGCAAATTAATTTCATTTTTATCAGTACGATAATGTATTTCATTAAATATCATAATACCTCTCCAATTTTTTATGAATTTTATCCTTCATTCTAAGTTTATCAGCCATAGCTATATTTCGTGAAGCTACCGACAAGCAATAAAAATACATAATTTATTGGAATAAAGGCGCAAAAATATGCTTTTTCATACCCATCTAATCAAAAAAATGGTCTTATTTCGGGATTTACAGAAATACACTGTTGACATAATACATAAATTTTGTGTATAAATATAGTAGATAACAATTCAAATAAAAGGAGATTTCAATGAAAAGAAACAGAGTAGCTTTACTGTGTATGGTGGCAGTTCTAATTACATTAGGATTGGTATTAAGCAGTTGTGGAGGCAATCCGCTCGTAGGCAATTGGACACACCAATCAGGATCCTGGATTTACTTTTTTGGTAGATCAAACATAGAATTCAGATCCAATAATAATGTTATTGGAGAAAGCGGCACCGGTACCTGGAGTACATCCGGAGATACCCTAACAGTCAACTATGGTGGCAATCGTTATGTTTTCACCTACGCCATAGAAGATAATGTTCTGGTAATTGCTGATGAAGATTTTGACATAGGTATGTGGACAAAAAGATAAGCGGTAACAGTTTAGTCTGACCTACACTTAAATGGCACAGCCCACCCAATGCAACAGCATTATTTGGTGGGCTGTATTTTTTTGATAAAAATAGATTTCGGGGTACGATTTGGTATATTTTTCCTGGATAAAAAGAAGAATTCTACATAGTTTTAGCTCTAGTAGTTATCTAAAATTAATTTTATTAAGAGTAAAATCACTAGATTGCTCAGAATCTATATAGTTAACACCATCACCAATAGCTCTAATATTTACAACTAGAGAAGTTGCCATTACTTCGGTTTCAGAACCAGCTTCAGGCATTAGCCAAATTGTAAACGAATAGGTTCCGGTAAATGTAACAAATCCATTGCCCCTGTCTGTAATCCCGTTCACTGCAGAGGCGCTATTTATAGCTGCTCCTGTGTGGCTTGTAACAGTGCCTGTAGCTGTATTTACAATCCTGTTCCCCGAACTACAGCCCAAACTTGTCGTATGAACCAAGTATCCGCTTGCATTCTCTACTGTGGTCCATCTTACAGTCATCAATCGGCCGACTACTGTAATATTCAAACTGGCAGGCGTTTCAAGCTGAACCGGAATTGTCTCACTTTCTGTATTACTACGGATACATCCAACAAGAGCAATACACATTATTATTAAAATATACTTTTTCATTTCTTCTCCATGTTATTAATGTAAAGACTTTTCATATATAAAGCAATATCAAAAATTGTGGTCTTAATGGTTGACATTAGTTCAAAATTACTAAAGCATATATGCAATGAAAGTAGCGGTGCTGGCTGATATACATGGTAATTTATTTGCTCTGGAAGCAGTGTTGAATGACATTAAAGCACATAATGTCGACCAAACAATTATTTTGGGCGATCTAATTACTGATTTTCCGGACTTTACAAATAATGTACTGGACTTGGCAAAACAATGTACCATGCATATTATTAAAGGAAATCGCGAAATATATGTAGCAAATTTTAATGAAAAGAATAAAGAATTTAATCAGTTTAAAACTATATTTCAGACATATAATAGTATTACAAAAGATAATCTGGATTACATAACAAATCTTCCTGAAGAATTATCTTTTAAGTATAATAATAATTTTTCCTATAGATGTGTGCATGGCTCACCTTTCTCCTTATACGATACAATTCGTGAAAATGAGGATGAAATAATAATAAAGTCATTAGACCATATAGAAGAAAATGTATTGTTTTGCGGACATAATCACAGGCAATGGCAAAAGATATACAATGGCAAATATTTAATTAGCCCTGGCTCCGTAGGTGTTAGCCTTATAGGGAACAAGTACGCGCAATACTGTTTAGCAGATTTTAATGAAACCAATATAACAATAGAATTAAAAAATATTAATTATAACTTTGAAGCATTAAAACAAAAATACAGCAATGAAAAAAATACATGGACTATATTATGTATAAAAAGCATTGAAGATGGTATTAATTACGGAAAACGTTTTTTAAATGAAGCAAAAATAAAAACCGATAAATGGCCTATTCCCAATAAAGAATGGGATGAAATTTTTGACGATTGGTATAAAAAGGGTATACTGTGAAAAACCCCTAATATCTTGATACATAATTTAATTCAAACCAATCTTCAACTTCATCCAATGTAAATAATATGTTATAATCATCTGTTTTGCGTATAACAATATTTGTCATAATTCCACCACTCGCAGAAAATGCTCCAAACACATTCATGTCATTATCAAATATTATATCAGAGCCGGATTTAATCATAAAATTAAAGTAATTATATCTTCTTTCTTCTCTATTATATATGTCCGTATTACCAAATACTCTATTCCTGCTTACATAATTCAAATAAAATGTATTAGCATCAACATTTATTGAATATCCATTATTAATGATAAGTGTAATATCTTCATCTGTAAAATTATAAATCCAAACATGATATAAATTACTTTCTCTACGTCTACTGGCAATATCAATTATTCCAGCCGCAAGGAAATAGACCAGAGGCAGAGATAATAATGCAAAGAAAATTATGTTTAAGCTTTTTTTCATTAAGATTCTAAAACATATCATATTGACATATTTTATTCTACATGTTTAATATTATATTGTTATGACTAAGTTATTTTTATTTATTTTTTTATTTAGTATTAATACTGCTTATTCTCAAGAAATAATTCAAGAACTGCTAGAAAATGATATAAAAATAAATTATCTATATAATAGAGTTAACACTTTGACAAATTGTATTCAAGAATCTATTAGTAATGAATACCATTTAAATATGTTTAATTTTCAAATTCATTTTTGGACAAGAGAACTAAATAGCAGCCGAAATCAATCCGGGCCAAATTATAGACAGTTAGTAACTGATTCATTAAAAACCGTACTAAAGCAAAGAATACAATTTTTAGAAGAAATAAATAGTAATCATGATTTAATTATTTCACAAGCATCACATTATAGGTATATAGATCCATGGTACCTAAAATTATTTGCAAACGATTATATAGGAAAAGATATTGTTATTTTTGGTACATTGTCTATTGATCAAAGTGCAATTATTAGAGGAAGAATTACAGGATATGATTTGAGTAAAACAGAGATATTAGTTTACTTTATTCCTTTATCTGACAGACTTTTTAGTATTATTCACGATTTACTCATTAATAATCAAAATATTGTATCACATTTTAGAGGAAGAGTAGAATATACTGATGATGAAGTTTACTTTGTAATTAATCAATTATAAATTGTATATAGACATATTTCAAAAAATAATACAAAATATTTACAAGGCAGTCATGATAACATATTCCATAGCAAGTAAAGAGCATATACCTCAAATTTTGGAATTGTATAAACAGTTGCTCCCTGATGAAATTCCCATTGCAATAGACAAAGCAAATGAGATTTGGGAAAAAATTGAACAAAACGGCATAAAATATTTTATTGCAACGGATAATGATCTTGTTGTTTCCACATGTTACCTGGCTATTATTCCCAATCTTACAAGAGGCGGAAGATCAAACGGTTTTATTGAGAATGTAGTAACTGACAAAAATTACAGGCGCATGGGAATAGCAAAAAAGACAATAGATATGGCAGTAAAATATGCACAGAAACAAAACTGCTACAAAATTGTATTACAAAGCGGCTATGACAGAGAAGAGAATCATGCCTTTTATGAAAAGTGCGGATTTAACGGCAATTCAAAAAGGGCTTTTGAAAAGAGATTATAAAAGTTTTATCTCAACAATCCTTCCGCAAAAAGTTCTGCATTTTTTAGATCGATACTGTCCGGATTCTTTTTATTAATTCCCAAAAATTTAAACCCCAGGTAAAAAAAGCCTTTACAGCCAAATTCATCTACAATAGTAAAGCCTTTTTCAAGAAGTAAATCTTTAAGAGTTTTATGGTTTTTTATTATCTGCTTTTCGTTATACATTCCGCTTGTGGAAAAAATAAAAGCTCTTTTATTTTGGACATTTGGCAGCTTTTCTACATATTTTAGCATTTTTGAATAATGCTTTCCGGCAGCTATCCCTGCACCAAAACCAACAAGATCATAATTGTCCAGTGAAATATTTTCGGAGTTGTCGTTAATATTAATTACCGAGGCTGATAATTTAGCACTTATAACATTAGCGATTTTCTTGGTGCTCATTCCATGGTATGAATATACAAATATGATTGATTTTCCCATACCCAATAGTAAGGCTTATCTTACGTTATAGCAAGCCCTACATAAAGCAGATTGATTGTATAATAATTTACCTTCTGCAAATCAATTAAAATCATTTAAAATAAAACCATTTTGATCTACAATAACAATATTTTCATCCCTAATTTCTCTGAAAAATTCCTTTAT
>Ga0099364_10011952_pt1 | contig 11776 bp, 11 predicted proteins | sample TergutTh196P3_FD_73070 | JGI IMG/M metagenome (GOLD analysis project Ga0099364, IMG submission 73070) | Microcerotermes parvus P3 segment gut microbial communities from Pointe-Noire, Republic of the Congo - Th196 P3 | ecosystem: Host-associated > Arthropoda: Insects > Digestive system > Gut ...
ATCCCTGCCTTTACTTAACCCCGGCTTTTCTATAATAGACAAACCATTCTCAACGCAGATCGTATCACTCAGCCGCCGCAGGGCGAGAGCGGAAAAGAAAAAGTTTCGGAATTTCCTTGTGCAGTCCAACGAGGTGCTGTTCCAAATGATGTGCGAATGGATATGGGCTTTGTCGGTGTGGGTACAGACGATGAAGGCGTGCCGTCCCTTCGTGAAACGCATGGCGAGGTCGTACCCGATGCGGTTGGCCTGTTCGGGCGTCACCTCGCCGGGCTTGAAACTTTGACGGACATGATAGGCGATCACATCACGCGCTCCCTGATCTCTTCCGGTGAGGGCTGCGTACTTCTGCTTCGCCAAAAGGAACTCGGCGTCGGCGGTTCGGGCATCGCACTCGTAGGACGAAATCCATTCGCCGTTGTCGGTTTTCAAAGGGTTCTCGAAATAATCAACGCTGTCCTTCAACGTCTTCGCCACGCCCCGTCCCTTGCCGGGATGTATCGCCGTGAGCCGTGTCGTCGCCATCTTTCACCTCCTCCCCAAAAGAAAAAGCCGCCCCAGCGGACGGCTTAAAATGTGTTATACCAATGGTTATCCCTGCCAAAAACTCTGAAACTCCAGCGCGTCGTATATCAAGCAAGTAACAGCAACACGTTGCTCTGCGTTTAGCATCATGCCGGCATCGAGGGCTTCTTCGATTGTCGAACAAAAATCAAGCTCTTCATCCACGTTCGATATGCCCTTCTCCGCATACGGTTCAATGATTGTGAGCAGCGTCTCGCATAGAGCATTCCGGCGATTATGAAAGCGCCTCATTGTTGTAGTTTTCAAAAATGTATGAAGGTCATTTTTTGTAATGGTTTTCATTCTGCGTCCTCCTTCCTAACAATTATATGTTCCGAGCGAGTGATGAGCCGTTAACTGAATATGAACGCCCGGAGCGTGCCTCCGGCGCTGCCCAGCCCTTTGGCGAGCAGACCGGCGAGAGCCGGAATCCCGAACGGACTGACGAGGAACGCCACGACCAAGAAAGCGATCCCGCCCGTGGTCTGGCCTGAAATCAGCATGACCACCGCCGCTATGGATACCAAGCCGGATGCGATGCCGAAGATTTTATCCGACACCGACAGGATGAACGAGAAAAGAACGGACGCAATCGAAAATGCCAGCGCGAACGGTACGGCGAACAGTTTCAAAATGAGCTTCATCAGAACCACCAACCTCTCATGTTTACTGGATTTGCGGGCTGTCCCCACGCTGTGATGTTAACTTGGTCCGAGGGTGATTACAAGTCATTCTTTCGCTGTTCGCCGTCGAATTGTGTAGAACTTTTGGGCTTGATTTTGTTGCATTTAACGGAGCCGAAAATCTTACAAAACCACCCCTATTTTATCTTCGCCAGACCGGACAGGATGCCGTTGGCGGCCTCCCACAGCGTGTCATACTGCCTCCGCAAGTCCTCGATGTCCGCCTCGTAGATGCTGCGGGTCTCATTGGCACGGCGGGCGATTTGATTCAAGTTATTGGAACACCGCCGCAGGAGCGACACAAGCTCCCGCACATCGGTCAGGTCAACATTTATGTGGTAGCCATCGATGAGCATTTTGCGGGCGTAAGCGCTAAAGCCTGTTACACCCAAACTCGCCATGCGTTCACGGATCAGCGCGGCTTCCTCCTCGGAAGCAAAAAAATTGAAATGCACTGACTTGTCTCGTTTGGTTTTTTTCTCAGTCATAAAAATCCCCCATATCCAAAACGTCAAACGCCGCCTCGCTCATGCCCTCCAGCTTTTGCAGAAGGCTCTCGGCGGCGGCGCGTTCGTCCGGGTCGGTAATGTCGTTCAGCGCGTCCCGTACCACGGCGGCGGTATCGAACGCGGAGCCGGAATGGTATAAAAAAAGGAGCCGCCGCTCCTCCGTGGTGAACGTCATAGCTCCGGCTCCTCCTTTTTCTTTTTCGGTGTTTTGTCCCTGCGCGGCGGCTTGGGCGCTTTCTGCGCGTCGCGGATCTGTTTCAGCACGGACGGTTTGTCCTCCGGCAAGCCTCGCTCTGTTTTACTGAAGCGGAATGCTTGGAGCGCCATGTCTGTGATTTTATATCCGTCAGGTACAACGCCGGTGTATTCGGGGAGCAGTTCTTTATACTTGAACTTGATATACCCCGATTCGGTAAATCTGCCGCCTTCGCCTTTTATACACTCCTTGCCGTAATCCTCGAAGCTGATATCGTCGGGCTTCTCGTCATTTTCCGCATGGTAATACCGCGCCAGCGACTCGGCGTCCGTGGCGTCGATTAACTCAAAAGCATCGAAGTTATCGGAGCAAAGCACGTTTATAAGCGCCGCCGTATTGCCGCCAACATAGGCGACGCCGCTTGTGAGGATGGCCTTAAACTTATCAACCTCGAAATCCTCCAAGCCGCTCATGTACGACGCCAGCAAATTCAACTCGTCAAGGCTGTCGTACTTGGAAATATAATCGCGGATATGATCATCCGGAACACGGACGGCGGTGATGGTGAACGCGCCCTCGCTCGGTCTGTCAACGCCGATGTGCAAGAACAGATCGTACAGCGCGCCGGCATCTGTGGGGAGCGTTAACCACTTGCCGGACGGTTCGCCATTGTCGTATTTCTCCCGGTTGAGGATAAACACTTCGATGGGCGGCTCATGTTCCGGCTCGATCCACGCGGGATCTTCCACGCCGAACAGTCCATCGAAGGTCTCAATTTCCTCCGTGCTTGACACGCCGCCCTCCGAGTCGTCAGGATACAGGACGTAGACTTGGTATCCTTTATCGAAAAACTCCAGTGCGCGGTCTTTGCCCAACGGGATCATGCCATCCCAGCCATAGCCGTAGGCGTACATATCCGTTCGGCTGACGGTCGGGTCGGAAAGGTCTTCGGGCTGTTCGGGTTCGCTGTAGATGATTAACTCGTTATTGTCAATGTCCAAGCCGTCAATCTCCGGTCTTTCGTGGAGCATCCCAAAGACCGTGTCGAGCAGGGGTTCATTTTCCATAAGTTCAATACCGGACACGGACTCCAGTTCATCAAAGCTAATGGTTGAGCGCAGCCTGCCGAGATTGTCAACATAAGCATTTTCACCTATCTGCCCGGCGATATGCTCAACAACATCGGTCAGCTTTTTGTTGAGTTCGCCAAGAGCCGGGTACCGCCCCACGGTCAATAACCCATCGACATGGGGGATGAACGCGGTGTATCTTGCGTAGTCGTAACCCTCCGAATTTACCAAGACGCCGTCAGGTCGCCCCTCGCCAGTGACAAGTATGCAGCCCTGCACGCCGTTCTCGTAACTCATACTCTCCCTGTTTTCCTTGATAAAATCGTGGTTTTGGAAAAAGTTGCGGGTGAAGCTGTCGTACTCAGCGCCGGAAAGCGTGATTACTTTATTAACCGAGCATTCCCGAAGAATGTGGTTTTCCTCTTTGTGACGAAAATTGGCGTTTGTCGTAAACATGAAATCAATCCTCCCTCCGTTATAATTCCGGATCGGTCTTTTTCTTGTCCCGCTCCGGCTTTTGCTCACGCGGTTGCTTGGGCGCTTTCTGCGCTGCCCTGATTTGGTCTAAAACGGATGTCTTGCCGTCTACAAGCGTTTCGGGAGCGAGCTCCCGTATCTCGGTATAAGTCTGCCCGTCCGTCAGGTCGGGCTTGGGAATGCCCGTGTTGTTCGGCACGCCGTCGATCATGTTGTAATTCTGCTCCGCGTCCACCTCGGCTGCGGCTGTCGGGAACGGCACCTCTTTTACGTTGTGCCGCTCCATGTAAGTGTCCACGCGGTTGATATAGTCGATCTTCGCTCGGCTTTCCGTGCTGAAATAATTTCCCCACTCGTACCATCTACTACTTTCGTCGTCTAAGCCGAAACGCCATGTCACGAAAGGCGAACCCGCGTCGGGGTTATGCGCCAGCACGACGCCCAAGCCGTTTTCAAACATAACGCCTTGCTCTATTGCATAACCGATGTTGCTAATGCCGCTCACCGGCTGGCCGGGCAGGGTCATACCGTTGAGCATTTCCCGAACCTCGGATTCAAGCCGGGCGGTCAGGTTGTCGAGGACATCAGATTCAAAATCCCACTCATGCGCGATATCCTTCATCAGATCGCTCATGTCGAGGATTTCGCCCATTGCGTCCTCGCCCTGACTGACCACCATCTCCATGCCATAACGGTGCAAGCCATAAATCACGTTTGGCGCTGTTTGGAAAATATCGCCCGTGACCGCTCCGCCCGACCTCGCTTCCCAAACCTTTTCATCGAAAGCCTCAAGAATTTCCTCCGATGCCTTTGCGTTCGCGCCATAATCGTCAAGCCCCCAATAGCCGACAAGGTTCTCGGCGAGCTTCCGCATCTCGTCAATCTTTTTTGAGTGACGGTCTTCCGCCGCGATACCCGCCGCATACAGCCCCAAGCCGTCAATGCATCTGCGGATCAGCGCCTTGTCCCGCTGCGCTTGCGGCTCCATCTTTTGTATCAGTTCATCCAGTGTATAGGTTGGCATAATCGCTCCTCCTGTTCATTATTGATTGTTTTTCATAACTCGGCACCGTCCTTTTTCTTGCCCGGCACCTTTGGCTTTCGCGGCGGTTTTGGAACTTTCTCCGCATCGCGGATTTGTTTCAGGACGGATGGCTTCTCCTGTTCAAGCACAGGCGCGGGTTTGTCGGCATAAGCGTAGATGATAAACCGGCTCTCGTAGCTCGTTTCCTCCGCGCAGCAACGTATAAAATACTGTCGGCTTACGGTTTCCAGCTTGAAACCGTAATGCTCATGGCCGCCGCTGTTCGGCAGCTTCGCCTCCGGGCGGTTTTGGCAGAACGCCCGCATGGATTCGTGATCCTTTAGTGAATCTTGACGGAGCGCATAAACCACGTTTTGCAATTCCGCTTGAAACTCCGGCGTTGTGTCCGTCCAATCGCCCTCGCTTTTTGTTGTGTGGTTATACCAGCCGTTGAAAAACCGATCCCCGCTCTGCCCAAATTCACCAGAAATGTGTCCGACACAGGTGTTGCCCTCCTCGCGGTTGTAGGTGCAGTATTTCTCCTCGCCCGGCGCGAAAGGAAGAATCTCCGCGTCCCGAAGCTGTACCTCCGGTTCGTACCGCGCACCGATCCGCTCCATCCGCTCCGCGAACTCGCAGATGTGATATGCTTCGGAATTGATACGAAAATGGTGGTCGTCGATGTAGTGACAGGCGCGTACCCTTTCCCCGCGGTCATCGCCGGGCGGGTAGATGACTTTTATATTCGCGCCGTCCGGGATTTTGAATAGCTCCTTGTACCCGCTGTCGATGAAACGGATGAATTGCGGGTGTGTTTTCGACCCCGGCGGTGAAAACACGCCGTATGCGTTAGTGCTTGTATCCATAAATCCGCCCTCCTAATGCTCAATATCGTTTTTCGTTTTATTGCCCGGCTCCTTCGGCTTGCGCGGCGGCTGCGGCGTTTTCTGCGCGTCCCGGATCTGTTTCAGGACAGACGGCTTCTCCGCCGCCGCGCCGCTGCCGACAATGTGAACCAAAGGCTGGGGATCGGGGCCACTGAACATTTCAACCATGAATTGTTTGCCCCCGGCCTCCATTGCCCTTGTGTACGCCTCGCTGAAGGTATCAAACTGTTTTGTCACGGCGGGGTTGAAGAACGCCTCTCCGATATGCGGGATCGCGCCCTCGTAGTCCCCGGCTTCCAATTTTCCGTCATTGTGGATACGCATATAGACGCCGTCCTCCCCGCCTGTGTAGTACATGGCGCCGCGCCCGTTCAGGCGAACGATTTCGTCCTCCACCCAATGGTAGCGGCTGCTCTCGGTCACCGCCATCCACGCTTTGAAGTTTTGCTCGGACTCGTTCAATTCGGGTGTTTTGGCGGCGGTCTGATCCTGCCCGTCTTTAACGCGGGTCAGCAACGGATCAAAAATTGGCCTGTCGTCGGGGTAGTCGGCTTTGTCTTCGAGCGTCGTGTCAAAGTTCGGACAATAAGCCAAGCCCATGCAAATGTCGATTGCTCCATCAGGGGTGACCTCTATATCCAGCACAGCTTCGTATTCCGCGATAATATCTTCAATGTCTTTGATGTTTTCAGCAAACGCCTTCGGCGATATGATGTCTTCGGGCATATCGTCCGCATATGTGAGGTAGCTTCCTGTTTGTGTTTCCCTCGCGCTCGTTTCGATGATATACGCCGCCGCTTTTTCGAGCCTTCCTGTGGCAGCCTCATCCATAGTGGCGCGAAACTCATTGCAGAACCGAAGCTCATCCTCCGTACAATCCTTCCGCGTCATGGCTTCGAGGAATTTCTCGCCGTTATAAAGAGCGGCGTCAAAGCTAACGGTGGTCTGCACGATATCGCGCCAGTAGTCCGCGCCGTTTTCGTATGGCGGCTCATTTGCGGTATCTTTTGACGGCGGCTGTTTTTGCGCGATTGCGTCCGCCATGAACTCATCGAACTTCTCAAGTGCTGCCGGCCAGTAGCCCGTTTCAAACTTTTTGCATTGATCTGCGGGGCCAATCATCTGCATCACACAGAAATTGGTCGGCCCGTCTACCGGGAACATCGTCACATCGCCTTTGGTAAACGAATCCCCCATAAGCATCGCCATGCTTGCTTTTAATTTTTCTTCGTTTGTCAGCTTCATAGCTTCCTCCCGCTAAAATCAAGTTTGTAATTGGTTTTGTCGCCGTTGTCCTCCAGCAGAATAGCGGCGGCGTAGGTCTTGCCGGTCTTTTCGCTGAACAAGTCCGAAAAGAAAACGCGCCCCTCTTTGAGAAGCGCGGCGGCGGTCTTTTTGTCGAGTTTTTTCTTTTTCGCTTCAAAAAAGCGATTGTCTTTCCAAAGGACGAACTTGCATACCCGGCTGGAACAGAAAAAGCCCCTGTCCCTTTCCATAACGCCGCAGCCGCAGCGGGGGCAGGCACCGACAAGGCCGTCACGTTTCGTTACTCCCTTGCCTTGCGCCGATTGTGCGAATAGGGCGGCGAACTCCGGCGCGGGAACCCTGTGCGCCGCCACAAGCTCCCGCGTGAGCGTTGCGATCCCGTCCATGAACACAGCGTCCGTCAACTCGCCCCGCTCGATGGATTTAAGCATCTGCTCCCAATTTGCGGTCAGCAGCGGCGATTTGACCGTATCCGGCAGCACGGCGATTAGATTGATACCCGTTGGCGTCGGAACAAGCGATTTTTTCTGCCGCTCAACAAAGCCTGATTTGATCAGCTTCTCTATGGTCGCGGCGCGTGTGGCCGGAGTCCCCAGCCCCTTGCGTTCGGCATCGTCGGGCATATCATCCGCGCCCGCTGTTTCCATCGCCGACAGGAGCGTGTCTTCCGTGTACCGGCGCGGCGGGGATGTTTTGCCTTCTTTGACTGAAGCGGAAACAGAAGGGAATAACTGACACGGCGTAAGCTCCGGCAGGGCGGCGCCGTATTCTTCGGCATCGTCTTCCGGCTTGTGTTTCAGCATGGCGCGGAAAGCGTTGTCGGCGGCTTTCCAGCCGTCAGCGGTGACGGTTTTTCCTTTCGCGGTAAAGCGGTGGCCGCCGCACTCTAAGATTGCCGTGACCGCCTCAAAGCTGTGTTTGTCGCCTACGGCGCATATGAGCCGGACGGCGATCATGTACAGCACATCCCGCTCCCCGGCAGGCAGGGCTGACAGGTCGGCCTTCGGCATGGCAGGCGTTGGTATGATGCCGTGGTGGTCGGAAACCCTCTTGTCGTCTACCACATGCGCGGCGTTGACGGTGAGGCCGTCACCGGCAGAAAAAGGCAGAGCCGCTGCCACAGCCCGAACCAGCGCGGGGATGCCATCCGCCATATCGGACGTAATGTAGCGGGAGTCGGTGCGCGGGTAACTGCACAGCTTCTTCTCGTAAAGGCTTTGGACATAATCCAGCGTCTGCTGCGCCGTGAACCCGAAAAGCCGGTTCGCCTCGCGCTGAAGCGTGGTCAAATCGTACAGCTTCGGCGGCGCGGCGGTTTTCTGCGATTTTTCTACCGACAGGACAACAGCGTCCTGCCCATCGGCGGCGGCACGGACAGCCTCTGCCGCCGCCGCGTCTTTTGCTCTCTCGCCGGACGCGGCAAAAGCGCCGCAATCTATCTCCGGCGTGTAGAACGGTTCCTGCACAAAGCCGCGAACCGCTTCCTCGCGGCTGACGATCAGCGCCAGCGTGGGGGATTGCACCCGACCAACAGAGAGAGTCTGACCGTACAGGCAGGAAAAAAGCCGTGTGGCGTTTATGCCCACGATGTAGTCTGCTTTCGCCCGGCAGAGCGCGGCGCGGTAGAGGTTATCGTAATCGGCGGCGGGTCTGAGTTTCTCGAACCCTTCCCTGATCGCCGAGTCCTCTAAGGATGAAATCCAGAGTCTCTGCACCGGCTTCCTGCTTTTGCACTGCTCATAGACCAAGCGGAATATTAACTCCCCTTCGCGCCCGGCGTCCGTCGCGCAGACGATGGAGTCCACATCGGCGCGCTTCATCAGCGACCGCAGAACCTCCAACTGCTTCGATTTGCCCTCGGATGCCGTGTACTTCCATACGTCGGGCAGGATCGGCAGGGTGTCATACGCCCAGCGCCTGTACTGTTCGCCGTAGGCTTCCGCCGAAGCAAGCTCCACAAGATGCCCGTAGCACCACGACACCAGCCAATCGCCGCCGTCCGTAAAAAAACCGTCCTGACGCTTCTTCGCGTTCAGGACGGCCGCGATGGACTGAGCCACGCTGGGCTTCTCTGTGACCACTAATCTGTAACCCATAAAGATCACGACCTTTCAATTTTATTTTTTTATGGAAATTTTGCATTGCCTATTGACAAGGAGTGGTACATCGTTGTACAATGTACACACTTGTACAAGCACAAATATGTACCACAAGGAGATTTGATGATGCACGAAGTATCGCAGCGGATAAAATACCACCGCAAGAAAAGCGGCTTGACGCAAATGGACGTAGCCGCGAAATTGGGGATAAGAACCGACAACTATGCGAAATACGAGTCCGGCGCCCGTGTCCCGAAGTCCGACAGGCTTGTCAAGCTGGCGAAAATCCTCGGCGTGTCCTATGACGCTCTGAACGAGGGAGTCGAGCGCGGGTTTGCCGATTTGCTTAAAAGCCATGCCATAAATGTCATTATGGGCGATTCCGGTTCGTTTTCAGCGTTTTTGCCGGACATGGAAACATCAAGCGAAACATACCCTGTCGTAGCCGGGTTCTTTGCGATGGGGGAGCATAGTTTTGTCGCGGATAATCCGGCTTTTTATGAAAAGTACATGGCCGAACCCGGCATGGCGGCTTTGATTGCCCTCTACGAAATGTACAGGGATCAATCCAATCCCGGCGCGCCTGAAGAAATCGACGGCATACCGCTGAAATTGGAATACAGGCTTAATCATCATTTAGAAGCCGCCACCGCTCTGAAATGGGCGTTCTGCATAGCCGTCACGAGATACCTGACGCATACTGACGGAGCCTGTATCATTGATGAAGCGGAAGAACTCGCAGGCGACGCATTGAATCACATCGACCCGCTACAGTTTTTCGCCGTGAAGGTGTTCGTGCCGTACCTATCGTTTATTATTGACGCGGTTGATCTCTGCATGAACACGACCATTGATGATTTTGGGAAAGCGTTCCTGTTTTATGCGCTCACCCATCCCGACGATGAAAACGAACCGCCGCGGGACGGCACGGAGGATGACGATGGAGAGGATGGCTAAATATCTGCCGTTCTTAGAAAATCCATGTTTTCATGAAAGAATAAATATTGAAGCGAGGTTTGCCTTATGGAATACACCCTGATGCACAAAAACACGCCGGTCGCGGATATGACCATAGACAATGAAATCGGCGTTATATTAAAACTGTCGAAAACACACGACGAACGGCATCTACCTATAGGCGTTCATGTTTTCAAAACCGGAATTGACCGCAAAGCCCTCAACGATTGGTGGTGCGGGCGGTCTATTCCCGCAAGCCGTGCCGGGATTGACGCCGCGTTGCAAAATATCGGCGTTTCCGCGCCGACGTTTTTACTTGAAAAATGCTATGGTCTCAGCCTCTCTGACCATTACTGGATCAGCCCGAAGGATTCCGGCCTGCGCTGGGAAAACGTAAACTTCTTCACCAACGATTTTTCAGGCGACATGGGCGATATACTGTTCGGTCATGAGCCTGACGATCCCGACCGCGTCAGCCTTATGTCGCCGGATAACACTTCGGACGGCTGGCTTCGTAAAAAATGGATTATTTCGGACGGCAAGCGTTATCTCATGAAAGGCGGCAGCGGCGATTACAGCCAAGAACCGTATAACGAGGTTATCGCAAGCGAGGTTATGCGCCGCCTTGAAATAAGCCACATCCCCTATACGCTTACGACCGAAAGCGGAAAGCCGTACAGCTTATGCGAAAATTTTGTAACACCCGAAACCGAACTCGTCCCGGCATGGCGTGTGGTCGAATCGATGAAAAAGTCGAATCAGGACTCGGCTTACGCCCACCTTTTACGGTGCTGTGACAAGTTGGGGATAACAGACATTGATATTGCCATCAGCAGAATGCTGACATTGGATTACATCATTGCAAACGAGGACAGGCACTACAACAATTTCGGTTTTATCCGCAATCCCGAAACCCTGCAATGGCTTGGATTCGCTCCGATATTCGACAGCGGCACATCCCTGTGGTTTAACACGGCGAGAATCGGCCGCCCGGTAGAGAGCAAGCCGTTCAAAAAAAGCCATGCCGAGCAGATAAACCTTGTGACGGACTTGAAGTGGTTTAACTTTGACGCTCTGAAAGGCATTGATGAAGCTGTCCGGGCGATTCTGACCGGGTCGGACGATATAGACGTCTCCCGCCGTGACGCGATAGCAAAGCTGGTTTTGGAACGAGCGGGGCAGATCGAACGAAAGTCGCATGAGAAACCTTCCGTATTGGCGGGAATGGAATTATATCAATCAAAGGTTAAGTCAAGGGATGACGATGAGATTCCTCCGAGGAAGAAGGATAAATCCTCGGCTATCGAATAAAAGATTTGCGCTGACTGTTTATATTTTGCCAGCCATATCCAACCGCTCCCACGGCAGATCAAGGTCGCTCCGCCCGAAGTGGCCGTATGCGGCGGTCTGCGTGTATATCGGTCTGCGAAGCCCCAGCCGCTCAATGATCGCGGCGGGTCGCAAATCGAAATGCTTGCTGATAATATCGAGAATCGCTCGATCCGGCAGCTTGCCGGTGCCGAAGGTGTTTACCAGCAGGGAAACAGGACTTGCCACGCCGATGGCGTAGGCAACCTGAAACTCCAGCCTGTCAGCCAGCCCCGCCGCCACAAGGTTCTTGGCGATATACCGGGCGGCGTAGGACGCGCTCCTGTCGACTTTCGTCGGGTCTTTGCCCGAAAAGGCGCCGCCGCCGTGCCGGGCGAAGCCGCCGTAAGTATCCACGATAATTTTGCGCCCGGTCAGCCCCGTGTCCCCGTGCGGCCCGCCGATCACGAACCGCCCCGTGGGATTGATGAGGTATTTCGTGTTATGGTCGAGCAGAGGTTCCGGGATCACAGGCCAAATAACGTTGTCGAAGATATCGTCCTTTATGGTTTCGAGCGCGACGTCCGGCAGATGCTGTGCCGATATGACGACGGTATCCACACGGACGGGTACGCCGTTTTCGTATTTCACCGTCACCTGAGATTTACCGTCCGGCCCCAAATACGGCAGAATCCCGCACTTGCGGACATCGGCCAATTGCCTCGCCAGCTTGTGC
>Ga0099364_10011953_pt1 | contig 11775 bp, 8 predicted proteins | sample TergutTh196P3_FD_73070 | JGI IMG/M metagenome (GOLD analysis project Ga0099364, IMG submission 73070) | Microcerotermes parvus P3 segment gut microbial communities from Pointe-Noire, Republic of the Congo - Th196 P3 | ecosystem: Host-associated > Arthropoda: Insects > Digestive system > Gut ...
TATCATGATTTTACTATCCAGCCCCCGTAGCGGGCTGGATAGTAAAATCAGAAAGTTAACGTGTGTTAGATGTGATTATATGCTGTTTTTTTTAATGACTATTTATTCATGAACCTATATTCTTAATCTTCCAGTTTTTTAAATAAATTCGCCTAAATATGTCGATAATTTATCCTTTAAATCTTTTACTTTTTGCCTACTTATTGGTATCTCGTCTCCATTAATATACACATTCTTTCGTATAATTTGATTTACATATATCAAGTTTATTAAATAGCTATTATGGCAACGATAAAATCTTTTATTTTCTAACATATCACCTAAATGAGAAATGGTTTGTGCACAATTTATCTTGCCATTTTTGGTATGTATTATCGTCTTTCTTCTATCCGTTTCAATGTAATATATGTCATCTATCGGCACTCTTTGGTATGTAGAATTTTTTTTGATATTTAAAAACGAATTTTGTCGCCTTTTTATTTCATCAATAGCAATACAAGTTTCATTTTTTAATTCATTATAAGAAATAGGTTTTGTCAAATATCTATAAGCTTGAACTTTATATCCATCCTTAAGATATTGAGTAAGACCTGTTAAAAAAATAAGTATGACATTTTTATCACGTTCTCTTATCTCATATGCTATTTGTATACCATTTTTATTTTCGTCTCCCATATGGATATCTAAAAATATAATGTCATAATCAAAATAAGATTTATTTAATAAATCTTCGCCTCTTGAAAAAAATTCAATATTTATTTTATATTGAACTTGGTCAGATATTTTATTAAAAAATTTAGCTAAAGAACTCCTTATATAATCACTATCTTCACAAGAAGCTATTTTAACTATCAAATTCCATCACTCCTTAATAACATATCTATTTCAAATCACTAAAATTTTACATCTATATTGACTTAAGCAAAAATATTAAAATTAGAAGTAGTTTTGATAAAACAAACATGATATAATAGTAGAATGAAAAATATAGCATATAAGCCAACAGGCTATCCAACAGATTTAACAGACGCACAATGGGAAAAGATAAGCAGCTTTTTTCCTAACGGAAACAAGAGCAAAATACACAAGAGGTCACAAGTAGAAGCAGTGTTGTATTTAGTGAACAATGGCTGTAAATAGAGGTCATTGCCGCATGATTACCCTATTCTACATAATTATACCATATACAATTAAAATTATCAATAAATTTCCCATATTTATCAAAATAATTTAAATAATTTTTACTAACTTAGAATATTGTAATATATATTCCTATTTTAGTGTCTACTAAATAATTAATTTTTTAACAGAATCAATAGCTTCCATAATAAATTTTTCATCATATTCTTTAAGCTTTTTCTCCACTTTTTCCAACATTCTAATTGTAGGTTTAGTTCTTGGATGTTTAGGCGTAAATATAGTACAACAATCTTCATATGGCAAAATTGATGTAGCATAAGTATCAATTTTTTTAGCTATATTTATTATTTCTAATTTATCAAACCCAATTAATGGACGAAATATAGGTATAGTGGCTACATTTTCAACACAAATTAACGAATGTAAAGTCTGGCTTGCTACTTGTGCTAAGCTTTCACCTGTAATTAATATTTCGCAGTTTAATTTTAATGCCATCAGTTGGGATATTTTAGTCATATATCTACGCATTATAATCGTAAAAAATTCTTCAGGACAATACTGTTTAATAGCTTCCTGAAAAGAAGAAAAATTAACAATACACATTTCAATCTGGCCAGCATAATTACTTAGCCTTTTTATCAATTTTATTACTTTTAATTGCGCTTTTTCGCTTGTATATGGCGGACTTGTAAAATGTATCGCAGAAAGAATCATACCCCTTTTAGCCATCATATAACCTGCAACAGGACTATCTATACCACCTGAAATCATTAACATTCCCTTACCACTAGAACCTACAGGCAACCCTCCCGCACCATTAAGTTGATTACTGTATATGTAGCTTGCAAAATCCCTAACTTCTATATTAAGTATTACATCAGGATTATGTACATCAACAGATATATGCGGAATATTATTTAATATAAATTCACCAACCAATGCAGATATTTCAGGCGACTTATATATAAATTCTTTATCAGATCGTTTGGATTCTACTTTAAATGTTTTTATAAAAGGAGCTTCATTTTTTAAATAATTAACTGCTGTTTGGTTAATCGCCTTTATATTTTTTTCTGCATAATATGCTCTACAAATCCCTGCTATCCCAAATACTTGCTGCAATCTTGCCACGACCAAAGATATATCAATTTTATCCGACAACGGCTCTACATATATAGTCGACTGTGCTTTATAGTATTTAAATTTTCCTAATGACTCTAACTTATTAGATATATTCTTTATTAATAAATCTTCAAATATATGTCTGTTAAGTCCTTTAAGTGTAATTTCTCCATTCTTAACAAGTATAACTTCCTTCATCCTTATTGGTTATCCTTTCATCTTTTTAACAAAATATTGGGGTGATCTCATATTTTTTTCTGCACATAGATTCTTATCTACTTTCTAAAATTCCCCTTTGTTTGGAAGGCTTAACAAATCCTGGATTGCATCAGCTACTTTTTTGTCATTGTACAAAATTTCGTACATTTGATTTATTATGGGAATATCTAAATTTTTATTTTTAGCTAATAAATAAGCACATTTTGTAGCTATATATCCTTCAACAACCATTCCTGTTTTCTCAATAGCTTTTTTAACACTTAACCCTTGTCCAATTAAAATTCCAGTACGCATATTTCTTGAATGAAGACTTGTACATGTTACAATAAGATCTCCTATTCCACTTAGACCATTGAAGGTTTCTCTCTTAGCATTAAGGCTCATTCCCAAAGTTGCAATTTCCCCTAAACCCCTGGTTACAAGCGCAGCCTTAGTATTATCGCCTAATTTCATTCCTTCACAAATTCCAGCAGCTAAAGCTATAATATTTTTAAATGCTGCACCTATTTGCACTCCAACTATATCATTATTAATATATATTTTAAATTTTTTATTACTAAGTGTTTGCTGTATAAAATTAGAAGCTTCTGCATCTTTTGAAGATGAGATAACTGCAGTTATAGTTGAATCTTTAGTCAATTCTTCTGCATGGGAAGGTCCAGACAATATAACACATTTATTATTAGGTAATTCTTCTTCTATTACATCAGAAAATAATTTTAAACTAGATTCTTCTAATCCTTTGCATGCACAAACAATTATTTGTGAAGGTTCAATTTTACCATGTAATAATTTTATAACATTTCTTACAGCAAATGAAGGAACTGACAATATTATTACCTCCGCAGAAGTAACCTCATCTATATCCGACGTTATCTTTATCGCATCAGGGATTTTAACATTAGGCAAAAATTGTTTGTTTTCTCTATATTTATTTATTTCTGATGCCTCATGATCACTATAAGACCATATTGATACATCATGTCCATTTTTATAGCACATTATTCCAAAAGAACATCCAAACCCACCTGATCCTAAAATTGATAAATTTGACATATCCATCCTCCTTATATTTTTAGAGTATGCATTAATTTAATTTATAAATAAATCTAACCCTATCAAAGCTTCTATTTATGTGTTTATTCTAGTTTCTTTATACTTTTATATAATTAGTTAGATTTTTATAAAGAAAAGGTGTATTCTTTTTTATTTAATTTTTACTTTTTCTATTTACTTCTTCGTAAATGAAAAATTAAGTTTCTTTTCTGTACCAGCTTTTAATCGTTTAATATTTTCCCTATGTGAATAAAAAATTAAAAAAGTTAAAATTATAGAAAAAATAATTAAAGTAATCTCATATGTATTATTAAAGTATTGAAATAAAAAGATCATAATAGGATAAGATATAGCCGCACAAAGAGATGAAATTGAAATAGTTTTAGAAAATATTAATGCTAACAGGAAAATAATTACCACAATGCTAAATATTCTAATATCTTGAGTTAATATAATACCTGCAGATGTTGCAATTCCTTTACCACCACGAAATTTAAAAAATATCGGATATAAATGACCAAGTATTACAGCCAATCCTACATTTAGATTAATATATGTCTGAAAATTAGGTATATTAAATATATAAGTGCATAAAAATATAGCTCCTATACTTTTAACAAAATCACCAATAAATACTATTATACCAAGAGGCATACCATATATTCGCACAACATTTGTCGCACCTGCATTTTTGCTTCCATAATTTCTTATATCTTGCTTTTTTAACAGTAAAGAAAATATCATGGCAAAGTTTAAACTTCCTATCAAGTAGCTAATTGCTGTAGATAAAATAAATATACTTATATTCGTCATTATGTAAAATCTATTCCCCTTCTTGTTATTAGATATGTTAATAAATATTCTTTACTATAATACCAAATAAAAAACCAAACTTCAATAAAAAATATCTTAATTTTTATAAATATGCATCTAGAAAAATCTATGTTAAACCCTTCGTTCGATTTCGCATAAGTATGATATATAGTATAGAGTATTTAATATAGAGCTACATTATACCACAATATTTAAAACTATACTATTAAATTTATTTTGAAACCATTTATATATACAACAAACTATACAAAATTTTTATGCATACATATGTAACTTGTTTTTATTGTCTTTTCATGATAATATTATTTCAATCAATAAATTTTATAATAAATGCCTAAAAATTAAAAACTTAAGTTTTTTAGAACTCAGATTAATGGAACTTATAAAAGTATCCACATCAAACAGATCTTCTGATTTTACTATCTAGCCTGTACCAGATCATTCAAAGAGCAGCAGACAGTATCGTAAAATCAAAGTTACCCAGCATGTTATATGTGATTATATGCTGTTTTTTTTAAGATTAATCTTTATTCATGAACCTACGTTTTTAAACGTAATTAAATTCTTTAGGAGGTTACTATGAACGATGATATTTATAGAAGATATGAATTATGGAGCAATCATAAAATAGAAGATGAAGATTTAATTAAAGAATTAGATAATATAAAAAATAATCATATTGAAATAGAAGATCGATTTTATAAAAATCTAGAATTTGGGACAGGAGGGCTTAGAGGACTAATCGGTGTTGGTTCTAACCGTATAAACATTTATACCATAAGAAGAGTTTCTCAAGGAATATCAAATTATTTAAAAAGCGAATTTAAAAATCCATCTATTGCAATAGCATATGATAGTAGAATAAAATCAGATATATTTGCTATTGAAGCTAGTAAAGTATTTGCATCTAATGATATAAAAGTGCATTTATTTAAAACCTTAATGCCAGCACCAGCCCTTTCTTTTGCTGTCAGAGAATTAAAATGTAGCGCAGGTGTAGTTATTACAGCCAGTCATAATCCTGCAAAATATAATGGCTACAAGGTCTATGGATATGATGGATGTCAAATAACTTTAAAAACTGCAGAAGAAATGTTAGATGAAATAGAGAAAGTTAATATATTTCAAGGAATTAAGTGTGAAAATTTTAATGATTTGATCAAAGATAATAAAATTGAATATATTTCTCAAAATGTAATTGATAAATTTATATCTGAAGTATTAAATCAATCAATAGTGAATGATATACCATATAAAGATACCTTAAAAATAACCTATACACCACTTAATGGAGCAGGGCTATATAGTGTAACTCAAGTTTTAACTAAAAGTGGATTCACAGATATAACTATCGTGCCGGAACAAAAAGATCCAGACGGAAACTTTCCAACCTGTCCATATCCAAATCCTGAAATAAAAGAAGCTTTATCATTAGGAATTGAATTATCAAAAAAAATAAAAGCAGATATTTTAATCGCCACCGATCCTGATTGTGATCGTGTAGGCATTGCTATAAATCATAACAATGACTATAAACTATTGAGTGGAAATGAAGTGGGCATCCTTCTTTTTGATTATATTTGCAAAAATAGAATCAAAAAGAAAACCATTCCAAACAATCCAATATGTATTAAAACTATTGCTTCAACTGATATGGCAAAACAGATTGCAGCAAATTATGGAGTAGAGGTCATCGATGTTCTCACAGGTTTCAAGTTTATAGGAGAAAAAATTGGGGAATTAGAAAAAAAAGGTGAGCAAAATAGATATATTTTTGGATTTGAAGAAAGTTATGGTTATCTATCAGGCTCTTATGTTAGAGATAAAGACGCTGTGAATGCCTCTTTATTAATTTGTGAGATGACTGCATATTACAAAAATCAAACTAAGACACTAATTGATGTCTTAGAAAGTCTATATAAAGAATACGGCTATTTTATTACTTCTCTTCAAAATTTTACATTTGAAGGAATAAAGGGATTTGAAAATATGCAGCAAATTATGGATTATTTTAGAGAAAACGAAATTAATGAGATAAACGGATTAAAAGTAAAAGAAAAAGATGACTATAACTTATCTATAAAACTCATGGAAGACGGCGGCCAAGATAAAATTACATTACCAAAATCTAATGTAATAAGATATATTCTAGATGGAGATAATAGCATTATCATTCGTCCATCTGGTACCGAACCTAAATTAAAAATATATTATTCAACTAAAGGTAATTCAGCAGAAGATGCCACCACTGTCATAAAAAATTTAAAAATATATTTTAATCAAAAAATAGAGAGCATATAAAACATAAAATATGCATTAACCTACAGTCAAATTCTATTCTCTCTATACATGCAGTAGCTTAAATTAGTACATCTAATATTTTTTATGATCTCTTTATTTATCCCTTGAATATTTTCTTATTTTATTATAGAATGTTATTATTAAAGTTTTATCTTTAATTAAGAACGTAGATTTAAGAACGTAGATTCATAAAATTTATACCCATGTTTAAATCCAGCAAATATCCTAATTTTACTATCACACCTGTGCAGCGGGCGTAACAGTAAAATCAGAAATTTAACTCGTGTTAGATGTAATTATATGCTGTTTTTTTTTAAGATAGCTATTTATTCATGAACCTATATTCTAACAGTTTTTAAAAGATATTAAATAAATATTTTTTGGAGGAGCTATTTATGACGATAAAAATTGGTATAAATGGATTTGGTCGTATTGGAAGATTAGTGTTTAGGGCAGCAATGCTACAGCCTGAAATTTATGATGTTGTAGGAATCAATGACCCGTTTATAGATGTTGACTACATGGTTTATATGACTAAGTATGATTCTGTACATGGAAAGTTTGGAGGAGAAGTATCTGAACAAAATGGCAACCTAGTTGTCAACGGAAGCCCTATAAATATCTATTCTGAAATGAATCCTGAGCAAATACCATGGAACAACTGTGGTGCAGAATATATTGTTGAATCAACAGGTGTATTTACTTCACAAGAAAAAGCATCCTTACATTTAAAATCTGGAGCAAAAAAAGTTATTATTTCAGCTCCTGCCAAAGATGAACTGCCAACATTTGTTTGTGGTGTTAATCTGGAGCATTACAACAAAGATATGAATGTGGTATCTAATGCTTCATGCACAACTAACTGCTTAGCTCCACTGGCAAAAATTATACATGATAACTTTGGAATAGAAGAAGGTTTAATGACAACTGTCCATGCAGTAACTGCAACTCAAAAAACCGTTGATGGCCCATCTAAGAAAGATTGGAGAGGCGGTAGATCTTCAATTGGAAACATCATTCCATCCGCAACAGGTGCAGCTAAAGCATGTGCATTAGTAATTCCTGAATTAAAAGGAAAATTAACCGGAATGGCATTCAGGGTACCTATATTGGACGTTTCAGTAGTTGATCTCACTGTACGATTGCAAAAATCTGCTACCTATGATGAAATCTGTTCTAAAGTAAAAGAGTCATCACAAGGACCTATGAAAGGCATAGTAAAATATGTTGATGAAGATGTTGTATCTTCAGACTTTATTACAGATCCTCACACATGTATTTTTGATTCTAAAGCAGGTATAATTTTAAATGATCATTTTGTTAAGTTAATAGCTTGGTACGATAATGAATGGGGTTATTCAACCAAAATTCTTTCATTAATATCCCATATGAGTGAAGTAGACACTCAATAAGATTATATTTTTTCTTTTAACAAACAACTAGTTTCATAAGTAATGATAGAACCAAAAGAAAATAAATCAATGCATATCATATAATATAAATAAAATCTTTCATCAAGATATATTTTTCTTTATATTAAACAACTTTTTTGATTTATTTTCTTTTTGCTTACTTTTTCTTTTTAGAAAAGTAAGTTAAATAAGAGGAGTGGTATGCATAATGAGAAAATACATAAACCATATGAGATTAATTTTAACTTTTTTTGTTTTAATCATGTTTATGACTTCCTGTAACAAAAATGTAAAACAAGATGAAGTTGTCGATGAAAATCATTCAGCCTGTTTAATAGTAGATACTGCAGGAATAAATGATTTAGCATTTAATTATGATGCTTGGAATGGATTGATTAGAGCAAAAAAACATTTAAATTTTAAAATATCATATATTGAATCTAAAAGTGAATCTGAATATAAAGATAATTTACTAAAAGCTACAAATGATGGTTATGATATTATCTTTGTTGTTGGATATAGATTGGGGCCAGTACTTGAAGAAGTTGCATCTGAAAATCCTAATCAATATTACGCAATATTAGATTATGAATATGAAAATACCTTATCTAACGTCCTTGCTATAAATTTTAAAGATCATGAATCCTCATTTTTAGTAGCAAATCTAGTTGCACATATGTGTAATAAACCTGGAATAATTCTTGGATCTGATAGCGATACAATAAATAAGTTTAAATTCGGATTCCAAGCTGGAATGCATTATGCTGCAAAGAAATTAAATAAACAAGTAGATTTTGTTACTACTATTTCAAATAACTTTGATGATGAAAACTTAGGAGCACAACTAGCAAATGAATTAATCCAATCAGGGGCAGATGTTATTTTACCCGTAGCAGGAAATTTAGCTAAAGGTGCCATTACTGCTGCTGCCAAAAAAAATATTTATTCCATTGGTATAGATGGCGATCTACTTGATATTGAACGTGATCATGTATTAACTTCGGCTATGAAATTAATAGGAAATGCAATATATAATATATGTGAAGATGTAAGTAGCGGTAATTATATTAAAGGAGTATCCAAGTCTATCGGGCTTAAAGAAGGTGGCGTAGGCTTTTCATCAACAACTGGCCATTTAATACCAAAGGAAATTATAGATAAAACAGAAGGTTTGATATCAGAAATTATAGAAGGAAAATTACATGTTCCATATAATCAGTCTACTTATGATGAGTTTATAAAAACACTAAGTAAATAGATAAATTTATTTTTCAGACCACATATTTATAGAACTTATAAACATATTTAAGTCAGCATATATACTGATTTTACTATCCCGCCTGTGTCGGATTATTCGGTGTGCAGAGTATGCAGGATAGTAAAATCAGAAATTTAAAACATATGTTATATACAATTATATGCTGTTTTTTAAAATAGCCTATTTATTACTCAACCTACTTGAGAATAAAATAAAGGTTTTGTTATGTTTAAAATATATAAAGGGGAGTATACAGTCATTGAAGTTTCAACTCATATCCAATTTAAAAAATCCTGAAATATCATATAAAAAAGGATTGGCAATAGCAATAATACTATCTCTTATAGCATCATTAGCTATCTTTCTTCCTTTTATCATCAAGGATAAAGGATTCTTTTTATTTTATGGCGATTACAATGTCCAGCAAATACCATTTTATCAATTAGCTCATGATTGTGTGAAAAATGGAAATATATTATGGAACTGGAATACTGAATTAGGGGCAAATTTTATAGGCTCATATTCATATTATATGCTTATGAGTCCATTTTTTTGGATAATGTTACCTTTTCCAAATTGGTGCGTTCCTTATTTAATGGGTCCTATGTATATATTAAAGCATACTGTTGCTGTTATATTCGCTTATATGTTCATTTGCCGCTTTGTTAAAGATAGAAGATATGCTATTTTAGGATCAATAATGTATAGCTTTTCTGGATTTATGATTAGCAATATATTTTTTAATCAATTTCATGAGTCAGTTATTTTTTTCCCATTACTATTAATTGGATTAGAAAAATACTTAACTGAAAATAAAAAGGTATTATTTTGCTTATTTGTATTTATTAATTGTATTGTAAATTATTGGATGTTTATCGGCGAAGCTGTTTTTTTAATTGTATATTTTTTCTGTAGAATAACAGATGCTAAAATAAAAATAACATTTAAACAAACGCTTGGGCTTTTATTTGAAGCAATAGTTGGTGTGCTTATGGCTTCTTTTATATTAATTCCTTCCCTATTAGCAATAGCAGGCAATAATAGAGTTGGTACAGATCATTTACTTAGGGGCTGGAATTTATTATTATATAGTGATCCACATAGGATACCAGCAATCATTCAAAGTTTTTTCTTTCCTCCTGAATTACCTATGCGTCCTACATTTTTTCCATATCAAACACAGAAGGCTCAATCTATGGCAGCATGGCTTCCATTTATAGGCATGACAGGAGTAATAGCTTTTTTACTTACTCGAGTAAAAACATGGATAAAAACACTACTAATTGTTTTATTTACGATGTCTTTATTTCCTTTTTTAAATAGCTTATTTTGGCTTGGCAGTAATTGTTATTACTGTAGATGGTTTCATGCTTTAGTTCTTATTATGTGTGTTGCTACTGTTATAGCATTTGAAAACAAAAAGATTAACCTTTTAAGAAGTATAAAATGGTCTGCGATTATAACTGCATTATTTTTATTGCCAGGAGCTTTAGGTCTCGTAGCATATAAATTTAAATTTTATACTGATGCATTAATTGCCCTTATAGGTATTCTTATTTTATGGTTAGTAATAATCAAATATAGAAGAAGTAATCACTTGTCTTTAGTATTGATAATTTGCACATTAATCACATCTATTGTATATCCTTTTACATTTATCTACCATGGAAAATATTTGTCAGAAAAATTTTCCCCACTTAATAATGTTGAATTTATTACTAATCATATCATCAATGCAAGAGATAAAATAAATTTGCCAACTGATGAATTTTATAGGATACAGTTTCATAAAGATATAGATAATGTCAATATGTTTTGGAAAATTCCTGCCATACAATGTTTCCATAGTATTGTTCCTAGATCTGCACAAGATTTTTATACTGAGCTTGGAGTTCCAAGACTTTATGCTTCTAGATTTTCTTCAAATTTTTATGAATTACCCGCTTTATTATCATCTAAATATTTATTCGTAAGAAACGATAAATTATTTGATAAAGAATATATGGATTCTATTCCATCATTAAAAGAACATAGCATTCAAAATGGATACCGTATATACGAAAATGAACACTTTATTCCTATCGGATTTTGTTATGATACTTGTGTAGGTAAAAAAGATATAGAAACACTTACATCTGCTGAAAAAAGAAAGCTTTTACTAAAATCTCTATATCTAGAAGATGATGATATCAAAAAATATGGGCATATTATTCCCCGTGACACACAAGATTATTCAAATATTTTATTTTATGAAACATCCATTTTGGATGACGTAGAAAATCGGAAAAAACAAGTAGTACAAAATTTTAAAATAGATAATAGAGGATTTTCAGGGAATATAGATTTAGATTATGAAAATCTGGTGTTTTTCAGTATTCCATTTGATGAAGGGTGGACAGCTAAAGTAAATGAAAAACCAACAAAGATTATAAA
>Ga0099364_10011954_pt1 | contig 11774 bp, 11 predicted proteins | sample TergutTh196P3_FD_73070 | JGI IMG/M metagenome (GOLD analysis project Ga0099364, IMG submission 73070) | Microcerotermes parvus P3 segment gut microbial communities from Pointe-Noire, Republic of the Congo - Th196 P3 | ecosystem: Host-associated > Arthropoda: Insects > Digestive system > Gut ...
TCATAAACGCACTGCCTGAACCGTTTAGAAAGAATCTCATACAATGTGCATAAGCGAAAGTTGTTTTGGTTTGCTCGTTATTTTGTTTTCAAGGTTCTATTGAACATTTTCATGTGCGAAGTTTGATTTTGTGATTTATTCAGCAGTCCCCTAAATTATATTATAAATTATCAATTTGAAAATATTGTTTGAAGCTTTATGCGTTTTTATGTCTGTTGCCCGTTGTGTTGTTGCAATAACATTTCAAGCTCAAATTCGGTGTTTAATTCCTTTCTAATAGTAAAGCCCATTTTGCGATAGAATTTTTGCGCGTTATCATTTTCTTTATGGACATTAATCCCAAGCGTACACATACCGCTTGCGATAGCGTTTTCTTTAGCGAGTTCTACTAATGCTCGCCCAAAACCTTGCCCTTGTTGATTCTTCTCTACAATAATGATAGAAATAAATCCGTGGCGACTTTGTATATTATTCGTATAAAATGCTATTAATCCTATTATTTCATCAGTTTTTGCATTGAAATCCTTAATTCCTTTTCGTCCTATTACATAAACGTTGGCATATTTTGCCAATTTATGTGCATAGGAGGAAATATAAGAAGGAACAATATCTTCTATATTTAGTTTATTAATTTTTTTTAGAATTGAATGTTGGAAAGATGACTCTGAGAGCCTAAAGAAAGTGGTCTCTATTTGTTTGCCACAATTTAATTTATAAAAATCAAACAAAATTTGGTTCATTATACATCTTCCAATCATCGCGTCATACGTCAATAACTACTATTTGAATATCTTTATGAGCGGTTATGCCAAGGGTTGCGCACAATAGCGCATCCTTATCAACTGGTATCCCACACTGCCATTGTATTATTGCCTGTGGCAAATCAACTCCTGCGACATGGCTGAATGGATAGCCTCCACCAAAACGGGCGTTCATTTCCAATACATAGTATATATCCCCATCCTGAAAAACATCCACATCCAAATTGCCTCTGTGTCTAAGCAACTCAGACAAATATTTACCAATGTTCCAAAGCTTAGTATGCTCTATGATTTGTGCGCAATCGGTTTCCCCTGCTCGCATTGATAGTTTGCGTTTGACAATGGTGTTTTGATAGTTTCCATTCAAATCATTTATTACATCCAGGTGATATTCAATTCCATCAATCTTTTGTTGTATCAAAGTATGATTTACATCTTGCATGGCTTCGTAATGAATGTATGAGGTCATAGCCATATTTGTGGCTTTTTTATAAAATATATTTAATTCATCAAAAGTCTCCGCTTCAAAAATCCCTATTGACCCCATGCCACGACGCGGTTTCACAATAACCGGGAACTCCAGTTCTCCTGTCTTTAACGCAAGCACAGCATCATTTAAATTAAGAAACGTTTTTGGATGTCCAATACCGTTTTTTTTCAAAAAATCGACAGTTTTCCATTTGTCATTACAAATGTCAATTACCCATGAATCAGACACCAACACGATAACACCATATGTGGCAAATAATTCGCGTTTAGAAGCTAAAACAGGAAGGTCTACATCAAAAAGCGGGATTATCATGGATATATTGTTACATTTACAGTAATTCAACAAAAATGGTATATAGTCATCACTGTAAATCAGTGGTGTTACAATATATCTGTCAGCCATCTTAAATGCTGGATTTTGTGGACTGCTGTTGGCTGTATGAACCAACCCGCGCCCGCCAAGAGCATTTCGAAAATAGGCGGCTAAGTAGCTTCTACGCCCGGCAGAAGTCAAAAGAATATTAATCATTCAGAGCACTTGCATTATTAACAGCGTACAAGAATACACGGAAAAACATAGGATAGTCACAACGCAGGTAGAATTGATATGCCGAATCAATACTATGAATCAGCAATGGAAGAGAAAACAAGCTGTCATTCGCAACAGAAAGGAAACATATGATCCTTGGACGATGCTTGCGAACTGTTTTAACAGCGCCTTTCAATGCCATATATTCAGACGCTCGGACATTTAGCTTGAGAAGTGTCAGCGGTCGGTCCCTAACAATACTATCTATCGTATCAACTTCAATGTTTATGGTGTTTTTAGTACCGGGTCTCTCCGAAATCATTGATTGCTGCCCTTTGCCGTTTTCGAACGTAAGAGTTTTACAAGAACTCCATACACCAAGACGATATAAGTCAATGTTCGGAATATTGGCACAAACATTTTTCAAAGTATTAAAATTTTCAATATCCGGTTCCACTGCTATAATCTGATCATATTTTCCGCCTGTAGCGGACAGAAAACGTATAATATCTTCACCTTTATATGCCCCACCGTCAAAGTAACTTTCATTATCGGACAAGCTGATGATATCGTTGTTAAAAAAAGCGTCTAAGCTAGGGTCTGATTCCTTCGAACGCCAGTAAAAAGGGAATAATTCTTCTGCATCACGATTAATTTGCGAAAGTATATACGCTATATATAATTTTCGAGAAAACGGTTCTGTAAAAAGATTGTAAGCTTTCCTGAACTTATGGAGATTTGCTTCAAAAAAACCTCTGTTTAATTGTTTAGTAGTAGTTGCGAATGGATTGGCAAGACAATAAACATTCTGTGCCGCGCTAAAGCCGCGTATATACGCCATCCCTTCTCTGTAATTGGCAAAACCAATCAGCACGTTAAAGAGATTAAATTGGTTCAGTACACCTTCGAGATTAAGGCAAGGCAAACCATTAAAACATTTCTGTTTATGATATTCACTGTCAACAAAAAACGCGGTTACGATAATATTAAGACTTTGCATATATTCATGTACTGCATTAGCGACATCTCCAACGCCATATATGAACAAAGGTAGTTCCGACAAACGGAGTTCGTTTATAATTTTTTGGTCTTTATCTATGCTCTTGGGCAGAAAAAATGATGAGAAATCATCAAACTCACTTGTAATAGAATTTCCTGTAAAAATTGTTGTGTTTGACATTTGTTTTATTACCTCATAAGTGGAGTAAAGGCAGAGGGGATACCTATTTTCATTAATTGCCCCTCAGACGAACCAGTCTCTAATGCAACAATTTGATGAAATGTTGCATTAGCGTAAAACCTGTATAGGATTGAACTTATAGTTTTAACCGACTGCAAATGAAGGTGAAATTATAGAAATTTACGTTATTCGAAGCGCGAAAGAAATTTCAGAACGGGGGTATGAATTAACATGAAAGGCCGTTGTTTTTTCGTCTTCGCGAGGAGTAACGCGACGAAGCGATCCAGTCAAAACAATTACAACTACAGGAAAAGCAAAGACAAAAAATATTGGATTGCTTCGCTACGCTCGCAAAGACGAGGTCGGGGCGCGGCAATCCAGTTTTTTATGCAAGGCATTTAAAAAAAATTTTTTGTGGTAAAATTCCTTATGCAACATTTCATCAAATTGTTGCATTAGAGACTGGTTTATCGGAGAGGCAATTAACGAAAATTCAGAACGAAGGAAAACGTGTGTTATGAATACATTACTGATATACGGAGCCAGTGGGTTAGGCAAAAAAATGGTTGATTTGGCGCAATGTATAAATCAACAAAATAAAAGATGGAATGAGATATGTTTTTTTGTAGATAATGATTTTCTAAAAGAAAAATTTTTTTATGGCTGTGATGTCATATCTTTTGAAAAAGCGCAAGAATTCCACAAAAACAAAGAAACAGAGTGCATTATAGCGTTAGGCGAACCTGCATCAAGACAAAAATTATTTGATAAATGTAATCAGGCAAATTTCAAAATGTCAACGTTAATCGCACCCACCGCTATAGTTTCTGATACGGCTAAAATTGAAAAAGGAGCGATTATTTCCCATTATGTAATTGTTTCATCGGATTGTAAAATAGGAAATAACGTATTGCTTCAATCAGCTTGCGGCATTGGCCATGACAGCGTAATTGAAGAAAATAGCGTAATCAGTCCGTTTGTATCCGTCGGCGGAAATTGTACTGTCGGCAACAATACTTATGTAGGTATGGGAGCGATGATACGCGAGAGGGTCAAAATAGGAGATGAAACTATTATCGGTATGGGAGCGGTAGTTGTTAATGATATACCAAATGGAATGATTGCGATGGGAAACCCGGCGCGGGTAACAAAACCAAATGAAAATAAAAGAGTGTTTAAAGAGGAATAAACGCAATGAATTTAGAGATATGACTATCAAGCTGTCTCATGATTTGCTGAGAGCGCTGACGCCTTTGTGCCCTTTAAGTTTAAGGCATCGCTCACATTGATGTCCATTCCATTAATTATCCCTCTTAGTTCCTATAAATATCGTTTCGTTGTTTATGCCCAAAAGAGTTCTCAAATCCAGGCTTACAATAAAGTCTTCGGATGTTATTAAAGATACCTCAAAACCAGCTTTCTTCACTCTGTAATAAAAATCATCGCCATATAATCTGAAATGGTCATCTTGCCTAAATCTTCTGAGTCTTTCTGCAGGATCGTTGCAGTTTGGATCTTCTATTGTTACCTCTCCTTTTTTTATAGGAACAACGAGGATGCCCGTGCCGCCTTTTTTCAAAACTCTGTATATTTCCCGCAGAGCACGGAGATCGTCAATAACGTGTTCAAGAACGTGGCTGCAAATTACGACATCAAAAGAATTATCATCAATACTGTCCATATTGGTTATATCAACTTGCAGCATAGCTTTTCCTGCGCCTATATCGGCGGTTTTATAGTTCACTGGAAATAACTCATCCATTAAAATTTTTAAACAATGTTCTGGGGCAAAGTGGAGAACCGATAATTCAGACTTATTTACATATTGAGATTTCAAGAATAGCCACATGAATCTGAATCTTGGATGGGAATGGCAAACTGGGCAACTCCAGTCATCCAGAGGAGGCAATTCTACTGGCGGAACGGGGGGAATATAATAAGGCAGGAATTTTTTAAGTGAAAAAGTTTTGCATATAGGACAATATCTTCCCCCAGAAGAATGAACAATTCCGCCAAGAGAAGGAACCAATTTTTTTAATAATTTTAATTTAAGCTTCGAAAATTTATAAATAATTTTATTCCTGCGTTTTTTTAAAAAATTGATCATGGTATTCACCTTCATTCCTCATTTCGCTCATAGCCATATCTATGCGAAGCGCATATTCTCATTGTAAATACCTCCAACGCACTTTATCGTTGTCAGGACAAAATTCTATTTTTGTCCTCCACATACCAATGAACTAAGGAAACGCTTATTCCCTTGGATAGCGCCTCTTTACGAAGTGTCTTCGCAATTTCGATATAGAAGTCTATGTCTATTTTGCTATGTATAGCAGTGTAAGCGTTTTTTTTGCCGGATATACGGTTATGCGCTGCGGCATATGAAACAAACTCTGGAACAATCTCAATGCTATTAATATCAACTTCTTTGCATTTTTGAACAAAGCCGAGCAAATCATTAATATCCGAATTATCCATAAGTATTACATATTTTACAATAACTTTACCATGCTTTCTATAACGTTTAACGTTTTCCCAAACTTTATAAAAGCAGTCCACACCTTTTACTTTCATATATGTTTGTGGAGTACCTGAATCAATACTAATTCGAAGAAAGCTACGTTCATCTTTCAGCGACTGCGCAATCAATTCGGAAAACAATACGCCAGATGTGTGTATCTCTTGAGGTATATTTCGTTCAAGACAAAACAAAAGGGCTTCGTCCACATATTTATACAAAGTGAGTTCCCCTCCCCCCCAAGATACTACGGTTTCCTCACGCATATATCCCTTATCATAAAGTTCTTGAAAAACAGGTAAAATGTTATATACGTTGCCTTCGCCAACTCTATTTTTTTCCCGACAAAAATTACATTTCAGGTTACATCCCCAGAAATGATTTAATGAAAGGCTTTTGAAAAACTCAAACTCGTATGGAGGGTATATGTAGGATAAATATTTACATCCCGCACAATTGCATTGCCTCAATATGTTTTGAAAAATGAATTTTTTATAACTTTTAATATAAACGTCAAAAGGGAAAGGGCCTCCGTCGAAATCACAAATCCTGGTTACGTCTTCCTTATTATCAAAACCGCAACAATGGCTTATACTATTTCTGGTAAAGTTAACAGAATTACCAATCAAACCGCAACCCCTGACACGTTTACCTCTAAGATATTTTACCGCCGCTTCTTTTATCGCAATTTCGTCGGGGCAATCATCCTCCAACATAGATAGAGCCTGGGCAATCTTCTTTTTATTTAAAACTGAATAACTAAAGCTGGACAATGCTTTTTCATACATAATTGATACTTTGCCATACATAGTTGGAGGTATAATGGATTTTGCTGCTGATTTTAAAAATTTAATCATGCTTATTTCACCTCTTAATTTATATCTCAAACTTCGCAGTAGCCCTAAACAAGGGTTTAACCCTAATGCAACAATTTGCTGAAATGTTGCATAAGCGTAAAACCTGTATAGGATTGAACTTATAGTTTTAACCGACTGCAAATGAAGGTGAAATTATGGAAATTTACGTTATTCGAAGCGCGAAAGAAATTTCAGAACGAGGGTATGAATTACCGCGAAAGGTCGTTGTTTTTTTCGTCTTCGCGAGGAGCAACGCGACGAAGCGATCCAGTCAAAACGGTTGGAATTATAGCAGTTTCACTCTATGTGTACCATCGTAATTATTGTGCGTATCAAGATTTATAGATATATTATATAGTATACAATTCATGAAACTGCTATAAAAGCAAAGGCAAAAGAACTGGATTGCTTCGCTACGCTCGCAAAGACGAGGTCGGGGCGCGGCAATCCAGTTTTTTATGCAAGGCATTTAAAAAAAAATTTTTGTGGTAAAATTTCTAATGCAACATTTCAGCAAATTGTTGCATTGGAGACTGAATTAATTTACTCAAAATTTCATAGGAATCTTTTTACGAAAATAGGTATTTAGACCAAGAAATATAGGCGTAAAGAATAGCTATAGCAATACTTTTTCTACGAAAACGCGCCTACGAAGTTTGAGCGTCAAAGAAAGGATATGAAAATGAACAGAACAGAACAGAACAGAACACTTCTTTCTATAGGGAAGCAATGCAGCGATATTCACAAAAATAAGTTAAAGGCGTTTATAAGAAAAATATGTCCGTCTGTTTTGTGGCAAGCGACACATAAGGTTAAAGCAGCTTTAAAAAAGGCTAAAACAGCTTTTAAGAACAAAAGAGAAGAAAAGTGTCTTTCTAAACTTCTTCCCGAACTTTTAGCTAATCCTCTTCTACATTCCACGATGGAGGACGGGCTATTACGAATCCGTATTACAAATCAATGCAACGCGAGATGCAGGTATTGCGGACAACAGTTTTGGCCTCAAGAATTGCAGAAAAGCAGTATGAAAAGTGAGGTGCTATTTGAATACTGCAAGCCGCTTTACGAGCAAATAAAGATTTTGCTTCTCACAGGCGGAGATCCGCTGATAAGCAAAAACAGCATTCCTTTTTGTCGTTTTATAAGTGAGAATTATCCTCAAATTACAATATTCTTGGAAACTAATGGCATTGCTTTTACAAAAGAATGGCAGCAGCTTGCCATGGAGCATTTGATGAAGGTGCATGTTTCGGTTAATGCCAGTAATGAAGAAGTTTTTCGCAAAGGTTGCTATAAAGGAGAGGCGGGAGGCAGCGCGTATAGAAAACTCACCCGGAATATTAGTGACTATATGGCGCTTTTAAGAGAGAACGGACTTGAGATGTTTGCGCCTGATGTTTCGATGGTTGTAAACAAAGATACCGCGGATGATGTTCGTGCTTTTGTAAAGTATGCGCTAACTGAAGAGCTGCATCATTGTAAGTTTTATTTCGATTATACGGAAAACGATATGTCTGGGGACTATTTTGGCAATCCTGAAACATCGCGCCCCGCGCTTTATGAGCTTATGAAACTTGAACGTGCGCTGGCTGGGAAATTCTTTGTATATTTCAGATTATGGATTCCATTAAAAGAAGCGGAAATGATGCAACCAAAAGTGGAAACAATTCCGATGGATGAATTAAAAGCAGAATATTCAGATATTTTAGAGCTTGCAAAGCGCCGTTCTATGAAAGCGGAGTATGAGGCAAGACAGGCGATAAGGAAACGCAACGGGAAAAAGGAATTTCTCTTTGATGAGGATTGGACTTCAACTATACGGCAAATAGCCATTCAGGATAAAGTTGTATGCTTTGCGCCTTTTCGTTTGCTGGATATATATCCGGATGGGAAGTTTGAATGTTGCGGTTGGATAACTCCTCGTTTTGATTTAAATGCGGTAATAAGAAATGGTTCCATAGAGTGGGAAAAGGAATACAATAACGTAAAAATGAGAAAACTCAGAAAGGACATATTGGAAAATCGTTACGATATTTGCCAAAAATGCTGCCCATTGAACCCCAAATACAATGAGATATGCACTTCGCATAGATATGGCTATGAGCGAAGTGAGGAATGAAGGTTCTATACTCAAACCAATCAATCTCTCATTGATTCAAATGCAACCATCCTGATTGGATTTTACTGAGTTGGACCGATAGATGCACGCGGTTTTTTTAGGTACCAGAAAAAACATCGCCCATCAGGCTTTACAAGCTTTGTTTGTCTATCCATTGTTGAACATGAGTTAAATTTTTCCAACTATCCAACAAATTTTCCTTATATCATTATCGTCCAATGCTCCATAAAACGGCATTGAGAGGGTTTCATTCACAACTTTGTTGGCTATGGGTAAATTTTTCGGTGATGCTGAAAGTAATCCACTATAGCAAGGGAAATTACTGCACATTGGATAAAAATATTTTCTCGCGAAAACATTATATTTTTTTAACTCTTCATAAACGTAATCCCTGCTTTTGCCGAAAACTTTTTCATCAATCCTTATAACAAAATATTGGAGGCTGCGCTTTACCCTAGGAATATCGGGCAGAAATGATATTCCGTCAATCTCATCCAGCTCTTCCATATAGGTTTTCCTTATGCGTTCCCGTTCTTTGCGTTCATGTTCTATTTCCTCAAGCACGCACAATCCCATAGCAGCTTGAATTTCATTCATTTTTCCATTAAGCCCTACTCTGCTTACTTCATCTTCGCTTATTATTCCAAAATTTTTCAGTTCGTCAATTCGTTTTTTTATAGACTGGTCTTTACAAGCTAACGCTCCGCCTTCAGCAGTATGAAACAGTTTAGTGGCATGAAAGCTGAACATTGTTATATCTCCAAAGTTTCCTATTCCCATTCCGTCTATTTCGGTTTCAAAAACATGCGCTCCGTCATAAATCACTTTCAATCCGTAATTTTCTGCAATTTTTTCTATCTCATAAACATCGCAGGGAGTTCCAAATACATGCACAGGAAGTATTGCGCGTGTTTTTTCTGTTATAAGGGGCTCTATGCATTTGGGGTCAAGAGTCATCCTTTTCGGGTCAATATCACAAAAGACAGGAGTTATGCCATTCCATGAGATTGAATGAGGAGTCGCGGCAAAAGTAAACGGAGTCGTTATAATAGCCCCGGCGAACTCTGTATTTTGCACAAACTGCCTATCATAACGTCAAAAGTCCAACAAAAGTTTTACACACCCAGTTGTCGCCGAGTGACGGTTCCCCTGGTTGACAATGATCGGGAATCGGGTATGATTCGCTCTTCCAAGTAGGTTTTCCCGCATTCGAGGTGAAGAAAGTTCCCCATGCCGACTATCAATCAATTGGTTCGAAAGAGCCGAAAACAGCAGGTCTACAAGAGCAAGTCGCCGGTTCTCGACAAATGTGCCCAAAAACGGGGCGTCTGCCTGTTGGTACGTACGATGCCGCCGAAGAAGCCGAACTCCGCGCTGCGGAAAATTACGAGAGTTCGTCTTTCCAACGGTAAGGAAGTTACGGTTTACATTCCCGGCGAAGGACACTCTTTGCAGGAACACTCCATCGTTCTTGTTCGTGGCGGTCGGGTCCGGGACCTGCCGGGAGTCCGATATCAGGTGATCCGTGGAAAATTAGACTCCACCGGCGTCGACGGACGAAAACAGGCCCGAAGCCGTTACGGGACCAAGAAAAACCAAAAACAAGCCGCCAAAGGCGGAGCCAAGAAGAAGTAATGGACAATAGATAATTGACAATGGACAATTAAGGATTTCGGCCATTTTCCATTGTCAATTTTCCATTGTCAATTTTCAATTTTCCATTGTCAATTGTGAAGAAAAATGGGACATATCACCGCGAGTCGTAAACAGTTGAAACCGGATCCGGTTTACCAGTCGTTGTTGGCGAGCAAGTTCGTCAACTGCCTGATGTGGGACGGACGCAAGACCGCCGCGCAAGGGGTGTTCTACGGTGCTTTGGATATTATCAAACAAAAGATCGCGGACAAGACGCCGATCGACGTGTTTCACCAGGCGATTGACAACGTGAAGCCGAACATTGAGGTCCGCTCGAAGCGGGTCGGCGGAGCGTCGTATCAGGTTCCGATGCCGGTTCAAAAAAATCGGCAACAGTCCTTGGCCATTCGTTGGATTCTCGTTGCCGTTCGGGACAAAAAAGGGCAGCCAACGCACGAGAAGCTTGCGACCGAACTGATTGCCGCCTATAACAAAGAAGGGACGGCAATTACAAAACGCGAAAACGTCCACCGAATGGCCGAGGCCAATAAGGCGTTCGCGCACTTTGCTTGGTAAGGTGGCTTTCGAGTATTCCGTCCATTGTAAACCGTCACCTTTCCGAGGCGGCGGTTTTTTTACGGGGGAAGGTGTTGTGGCCAAATTTACTTCGCTCATTCCGCCGGGAACACCAGTTTCGGACCCGACGGACCCGTTGAAGGTTATCGGAGCCGTCGCTTCCGTGTTCTTAAGCGTCCTGTTCCTTGGATTGATCATCTTTCTCTGTGTCGATTTTTCATTGGAACAACTCGGACGCCCCATTCATGGGGCTTTACCATCCACCGAGGCGGTCGACCAATCCCGTGAAGATGATCGTCCGTGGCGAAAACGCCTTTTCACCGCCGAGGAAATCCAGTCGCAGTTCCGAATTGTCGCACCGCCGGACCGCTCCCTGATCGTGGGAAACCAAGTTGCGGTCCTCTGTCGCTGGACGCCCACGGAACCCGGCATGGAAGGTCCACCGATCCAACCTCAGCTTTATTTCGACGAAATGTTGGTCCCATGGACGATGAGTTTCGGGGCCAATGTTTGGTTCGCCCAAGTGAAAGCCGAGAGCGGCGAACACCGGCTAAGACTCCTTGGAAAGGACCTTACCGTTTTCGTCCACGATTCCGTGCCGACACATTCCGGCGGCGAAAAAAAACGAAATCAGTTGATTATCCACGAAGGTACCGACGACCCCGCCCGATGCGGCGAGTGCCATGTTGTCATTCAGGGAAAAAACGATGTCGTTCATAAAAGTCGTGGCCTGACCATTGGTTCGTTACGCCCGGCGGAATCCTGCTTTTCCTGCCACAAAACCGAAGCCGTGGAACAGCGGCATTCGAAACTCGTCAAATTACCGGGAAACGACTGCGCCGTCTGTCATCGCTTACACGGCGAACAGCCAAACGATCAACAACGCTAGGGAACGCCGTGCGTAACATTCCTCAAAATAACCGACCGGCGGTCTGGAATATGGGATTTTTCCGATTATAATGTTGTCCTGAATTTTTAGTTCCTTCGACGAAGAAGGTCGATTCACAATTCTTATGGAGATACTACATTGCGATTCAATACGAACCAACTGACCGTTGTCACCGTTCTGTGCATGGTGCTGTTCGTCTCCGTTTCGACGGTTTCGGCTCG
>Ga0099364_10011955_pt1 | contig 11774 bp, 10 predicted proteins | sample TergutTh196P3_FD_73070 | JGI IMG/M metagenome (GOLD analysis project Ga0099364, IMG submission 73070) | Microcerotermes parvus P3 segment gut microbial communities from Pointe-Noire, Republic of the Congo - Th196 P3 | ecosystem: Host-associated > Arthropoda: Insects > Digestive system > Gut ...
CCCCGATCAGCAGTTTTCGATGCCGCGCGTTGGCTTCGTTCCTCGCCTCGGATTCAGAGAGCGGATATTCTTCTCCATAACGGCTGTCCAGTTGGGCATACGCGTTTCCGGTACCGACGCCCCACTCCGGGAAAACTATCGTCGCATGAAGCTTAAGCGGTTCCAGCGGTTTTTGTAAAATTATGCCATAATATTCGTTCTTGTGCAATTTTAAGTTTTCAAACATGCCCTAAATTCCCGCAAGTCCTTTTATTTCAAACTGATATAAAACCTCCTTCGCGTCATCATAATTATACTGTTTTAACGCCGTTAACGCCTTTTTCAAAAGTCCGTTGGTTTCCTCGTCAAAATCATATGCCGTCAGCTCGTTCAGGATTTCCATGCCGGCGTCTTTGTCATAGAACTCCACAGCTTCCACCGCCTTTTCTATGTTTTCGCAAAGATGCTCGGCACAGCCCTTTTCTTTTTCAAATTTTTTAGTAAAGGACTCCTCAGACTGAAAAATAACCGATAACTGTTCATGTAAGGATATAAGCCTTTTTATAAAGACGGGAAACTGTTTTGCGCAGTATTCGGCGTCATTGTTCTTTGAGGCTGTTTCCAGTTTCAGCGCCATTCCTGACAACCTCGTAGCGCCGACGCTTTCAAGCGCGGATTTCATCGCGTGTACGGCAATTGAAAAATTCCTGAGGTCTCCGTTGTCAATATACGCGGTCATTTTATAGCCGCTGTCTTTGAGTTTTTCATGAAAAAGCCGCAGGCAGTCATGATACATGTCCTTAAGGCCATTCATGTGGCGCAGGCCGGCCTCAGTGTTAATTTCCTCAACTTTCTCAAGGGCTTTCCCAAAATCCCATAAATCGTCAAACTCGCCAAACTTACCCAAAACGGCTGTTTCAGATTCCGGTTTTCGCGCGATTTTTTCAGGCGGCAGCCACTCCATGAGCACGTTCGTTAAAGCCGGTATCTCTATCGGCTTTGAGATAAATCCATTGAATCCGTTTGCAATGAACATTTCTTTCGCGCCTTGTATCGCGTTTGCCGTTAACGCCACAACCGTAAGTTTTTTATATTTGCCCCCCAATTTTCTTATCTCGGCGGTTGTTTCGACGCCGTCCTTTTCCGGCATCATGTGATCCATAAATACAATATCGTAGTCGTTCCTTAAAATCATTTCTATGGCTTCCTTGCCTGATGACGCCGTTTTCGCGTCAATATCGAACAAAGCCAGCAGGCCGAGCGCCACCCTTAAATTAAACTCGTTGTCGTCAACCAATAAAATGCTTGCCTCCGGCGCGCTTATGGAACTCGCTTTATGAAAGCCTTCGTCGCGCCTGATTTCGGAAGGGTTTCCCGCGGTCATGGGGATTGCCACAGTGAAAACGCTTCCTTTCCCATATTCGCTTTCAACGCCGATGCCGCCCCCCATCATTTCTATAAATGTTTTACTTATTACAAGCCCCAGCCCCGTACCGGAGATATGCCTGTTTTTTTCCGTCTTGGATTGCTCGAAAGCGTGAAACAACTTAGGGATATCTTTTTTGTGGATGCCTGTGCCGGTGTCTTTTATCTCAAAGACAATAACGTTTTTTTCAGGCTGCACTGTTATCTTAAATCCGATATGACCGTTTTCCGTAAATTTTACGGCGTTTCCGCAGATATTCGTCAACACCTGCCGCAGCCTTATGTCGTCGCCATATTGGGCTTCGGGAATTTCTCCGACGCTTTCAAACCTGAACTCGAGTCCTTTCTTCCTTGCCACGAAAGTAAACATGGACACCATATTCTCCACAAGCATACGAAAATCGTAATGCACGGGGCTGAGTTCCAATTTACCGGCTTCTATTTTAGACATATCCAGAATATCGTTGATTATGGACAGTAATGAGTTGGCGGATATGTTTATGTCTTTGACGAACCTCATATCGCGCTCGGGAAGGCGTGAGTTCAATAAAAGATCCGACATGCCTATTATGGTGTTCATGGGCGTGCGTATCTCATGACTCATATTGGCAAGGAAAGAAGATTTGATTCTGCTTGCTTCATCGGAACGTTTTCTCGCAACGTGCATGAACGTCAGAATACCGCACAGCAGCAGCATTGAAATAACCCCCGTCACAGTCAATACGCGCGACATGACGCCGGCATCCTTGTAAAATTCGTCAATCGGCACGTTTATATAAATATGCCAGCCGTTAAACAGTTTTCTGCTGTAATAAATACTGTCCACGTTGATAACAGACATGGTTCTATAGGCGGCAAGCTCATGACCCTCTCGGAAAAGAGACGCCAAATGTCCGAGATCGCCTTCTTTATTACGGAGTTCATCCAGCTTCATGCCTAAAACTGATTTTTCCGTGTGAACGATGAAACGCAGTTCGGAATCGAGCAGCGCGCCGTAGCCTGTGTTCATTAACCGTATTTGGTTTACATAGTCCACGATAGTGTCAAAATGAATATCAAACGCCAGTACGCCGAAAGGTTTTTTATCTTTATCGTACAATACTTTTGAGATAGACATAATCAAATCATTGGTCTGAAGGCAGTAGTACGGGTCGCTGAAATAGGTTTGCCCGTTTTTTTCGTATGCCCCTATGTACCAGGGGCGAGTTGCCGACAGCTCATGATATTTCGCGTCAACCCTGTCGAAAGATTGAACGAATACGCCGTCTATAATCGCGTAGATGTATAGAAAACCGCTGTATATTTCGTTATCTTGCTGCATCAGGTGCTCGGAGAGTTTTGTCAAATTACTGCCTATTATGTCGAGGTCCATACCTTGAGAATATAATTCTTCGACGATAAAGGCTGTTTTTTCAAAAGTGGTCCGGTGCGCTTTAAGGTATGTCGTAAGGGTTTCGGCCGAGGACGTTATCACCGCTTCGCCATAGAGATTGATATTCCTGTTCACGATACGCGAAACGAAACAGCAGCCGGTGATTATCATGAATAAAAAAACGACGATAACCGTTAAATATTGAAACAACAAGCTTGATTCTGCTTTGAGACGCATAAGAAATTTCATTTCCTCCACCTCTTTGTAAATGAGAATGTTAATCTTAAATGCCGAGCAGCGCTGTTTTTAGCTGTTCTGGCGTGAAAGTCTAAGCTATAAAGTAACCTTATGGTCAAGAGGCAAAAGAAATCTGTTCGGGCGGTCGGAAAAAATCAAAAACGCCCGGAGCATCGAATGCCCCGGGCGCGCCTTGGAAAACGAACGAATTGATGAAGAAATCTAACGGCGGAAAACTACGAAAAAACTCTTCTTTCTTTGATGCGCGCCGCTTTGCCGCTGAGTTTGCGCAAATAGTAAAGTTTCGCCCTGCGGACTTTGCCCAGGCGCTTTACCTCTATTTTGTCTATCGAGGGGCAATGCAACGGGAAAATGCGCTCCACGCCCACTCCGCTCGAAATTTTTCTCACCGTGAACGTTTCGTCCAACCCGCCGTGCTGCCGCCCGATCACCACGCCCTCGAACACCTGTATGCGCTCCCTTACCCCTTCCTTGACTTTGACGTGCACCCTCAGAGTGTCCCCCGGGCGAAAGTCGGGAAGGTCGTTCCTCATGTATTTTTTTTCGACAAGATTCAATATGTTCATTATTGAAAACTCTCCTTTACCTCGAACCTAAAAATCGATCCAGAACCGCCGCAAATTTCCCGCTGAAAGACAACTTACCGCCTTCAAGCGGAAGCATAGGCCAAACCAGCCAACCGGCGCTTTCTTCAAGCGCGCTATCTTCCTTCCTCAAAAAGCGAAACACCACAACCCCGCCGTTTTCCAGGATAAGGCGCTTGATCTCCAGCCAATGCCTGCCGCCTTCGCGCGCCTCATCGCACACCTCTACCACAGTATGGCGTTTTGCCGCCTTCTCTTTTTCCTTTACCCAACTCAACGCCCGATCAATGGACGGCATAAGTTTGATCCTGCCGCTTCCGAGAATTTGCCTGAGAGCCTCTCTGCCGTCCGGGGATTTTACGATAAGCAGAAGGCGCGCAGCCCCATAACTTTCACACAACCCGGCCAGCTCTATCACTCGCTCCGCTCCGTGTCCATGCTCATACTCGAAAGTAAGATAAAAGCCTCCTCGCGTGTAACCCCGAAGGCCGCTCCTCGGCAGAAGGTCGGGGCGGCGGAAAAGAGTGCGCTCCACGGCCTGTTTACGCCGCCAGTCCAAAATATCCGCAGAATTACCGGACAACAGCACGCCGGGCACGTCCATTCCCTTCCATGACGAAGGGCGGGTGTAGTGCGGATGATCGAGCATTCCCCTGTAGAACGAGTCTTCGGCTACCGCCTCTTCTTTCCCTACCACGCCGGGAATCAACCGGGCTACCGCATCAATGATCGCCATCGCCGGTATTTCTCCACCCGTCAGCACGCAGTCTCCTATCGTGACCTCCAAGTCCACCGTGCGCTCGATAAAACGCTCGTCGAGGCCTTCGTAGCGCCCGCAGACTATAACCACGTGAGGCTGATGCGACAGCGACTCCACTATTTCCTGAGTCAAAAGCGTTCCCTGCGGCGTGGGGTAAACCACAAACATTTTTTCCCCGTCGGTTTTGGCGGAGTTCAACGCTTCCTCCACAGGCTCGGCCATCAGCACCATTCCCCCGGAACCGAAAGCGTAATCGTCAATCTGGCGATACGCGCCTTTCCCGAAAGAACGCAAATCCACCACGTCGATACCAAAAAAGCCGGCCTTCACTCCCTTGCCGACGACGCCGGCCGAAAGGAAGCCGCTAAAAAGTTCCGGAAACGCGGTGACTACAGTAAAACGCGCCATAGCGACGTGATTTGCCCGTTACCTTTACCCTTACCAAAGGCCCTCTATCAATTCGACGCTCATTTTGCCTGAGGCCTTATCGATCTCCTTCACAAAATCCCCGACCGCAGGAATATAATGCCGTTTACCGTCGTCGTCCCGGATTTCGTAGACCTCGTTTCCACCGGATGAGAGCAGATTCTCGACCACTCCCAGAACTTTCCCCTCGTTATCGACAACCGACAAGCCTATCAAATCGTCTACCCAAAAAGAACCCTCCGGCAGAGGGACGCGCTCTTCAGGCTCTATGAGCACGGACGCCCCCACGAGCCGCTCGGCTTCGTTCCGATCCAGGACATCGCTCTCGATTATCAGCTCGCCTTTGCTCTCGTGCCTTCTCACGCGCAACACATTCAGACTGCGTACCGGCGCGCCGTTCAGGTAGAGGTTCAAGACGTCCATACGGCCAAAACGCTCCGGAAAATCCGTGAGGGGCACAATCCGCACCTCGCCCTTCACTCCGTGGGCCGCGGAAACATAACCGATGGAAATTTTATTCTTCGACGATGTCGACATCCACCCTCTCTCCCGCTTTTACAGCGGCAGCTTTCGCCAGAAGGCGAATCGCGTTGATAGTTGCCCCGCGCTTCCCGATGATTCGCCCCACGTCCTCGTGAGCCACCTTGATCATTACCTTGACTCCGCCTTCACCGTCGCCGCTCTCCACGCTGACCGCTTCCGGCTGAGTGACAAGATACTTCACAATAAATTCGACAAGTTCCTTGTAATTAGCCATAGTGGCACCTCCTGATTTTTCCTGATTCCAAACTGATTATACACCCTTACCGCCGACGAATTTCTCCCAGATACCCTGTTTTTTCAACAACCCTCTTGCCGTATCCGAGGGCTGAGCGCCGACGCCAAGCCAATAAAGCGCCCGCTCCTCGTTGATTGCCACGGCTGCTGGGTCGGTCATAGGGTTGTAGGTCCCTATCAGTTCGATAAAGCGGCCGTCCCTTGGCGAGCGGGAATCGGCAACGACGAGCCTGTAAAACGGGGCCTTTTTCTTCCCGAAACGGGATAAACGAATACGTACTGCCATACAAAAAACACCTCCTGAAAAATTTTGTATAAAACAACGGTCTAAAACCGGCTGCCCCTCCCAAATATGGACTTGAGGTCGAAATTCTTGCCGGACATCAGCTTCTTGTAAAGCGGCTTCATCTTTTCATACTGCGACAGCAAGCGGTTTACCATCTGAACCGACGTGCCTGAACCCAAAGCTATGCGCCGCCGCCTGGCGCCCTTGATTATCCTGGGGTTACGCCTTTCCGCCGGCGTCATGGATTGAATAATCGCCTTGTTTCTTTTTACTTCCGAGTCGTCGACTCCGGCGCTGCCCAGTTTGCTTATGGCCCCGCCGAGTCCGGGAATCATCTCCAGAACTTTTCCCAGAGGGCCCATCTTCTCTATTTGCTCGAACTGCGTCAGAAGCGTTTCCAGCGTAAATTCCTTGTTTTTCAGAGTTTGAGCCAGTTTTTCGGTATCGCCTTCGCTGATGGTCTGGACTTTTTCCAGAAGCCCCTGAATGTCGCCCATGCCCATAACTCGCCCGGCCATGCGGCGCGAATTGAAGGCTTCAAGCGCATCGGTGGTCTCGCCCATCCCCACAAATTTCACCGGCACGCCGGTGGCGGCGCGTATTGCCAGGGCGCTTCCGCCTCTGGCGTCTCCGTCCATCTTGGTGACGATAAGACCCGTCAACGGAAGTTTGCCGTGGAACGCTTTTGCCACGTTCACAGCCTCCTGTCCCGTCATGGCGTCCACCACCAAAAGCGTTTCGTGAGGCGGCAACACACCGGCTATGGCGGTCAATTCATCCATAAGCTCCTGATCGACGTGAAGCCTTCCCGCTGTGTCCAACAGAATTACGTCGTTCAAGTGAGACGCGGCGTAAGACACCGCTCCCTTCACAACGGCGAGCACGTCAGTACCGCCTTTTTTCTCGGGGCCGTGGAAGTCTATCTTGGATTGAGCGGCAAGCACGCGCAACTGCTCCACCGCAGCCGGCCTGCGAAGATCGCACGCCACGACCAGCGGCTTGTGACCGTTTTGAAGGCGGCGCGCCAGCTTGACCGTCGTAGTCGTCTTGCCGCTTCCCTGGAGTCCGGCCATAAGCACCACGGTGGGAGGCTTCGAGGCGATGGTCAGGGTAGCTTCCTTATCTCCCATCATGGAGGCCAGTTCCTCGTAGACAACCGTGGCGATGTGCTGCGCCGCCGTTATGGACTCCAAAACTTTGAGGTCTGTCGCGCGGACGCGGATTTTTTCCAACAGTTCTTTGACTACCCTGAAATCTACGTCAGCCTCCAGGAGAGACTTACGAATTTCGCGCAGCGCCAGATCAATGTCCGCTTCGGAAAGTTTGCCTTTACCGCGCAGCTTGTTGAACGCGGCTTCCAGTTTTGCCCTGAGAGCGTCAAACATTTTTTCCTACTCCTTGCCGCCCGTATGCGACTCCAGTTCTTTTATCCGGTTTTCCAGGAGTTCCAGCCGCGCCGCGATACCAAGTTTGCTTTCGAGCTTCAAAAGCCTTTCCGCCGCCCTGTTGGCCAGTATATGGACTGCCTGACGCGTGATCTCCAGAGCTTCGGCTGTTTCGCTCAACGAAAAATCCGAGAAATAACACATCTCGTAAACCTTTCTCTGCCGCTCCGTTAAAAGAGGGGCATAGAGATCATAAAGTATGTTCACGTAAACACGCCGTTCAAGACGCACTCCATCGTCCAGAGCCACGCCACAACATTCCCCCTCATACTAACGAAAGGCATTATATTTCCGATCTTTATTCTTGTCAACTTTTTTTGCTTGACATTTACACTCCCGTCATTTTGTTGAACGAGGCTATCTTTTCGTCGATGACGTCAACCATCTTGTGCACGTTGCTCCAGTAGTCCCGGTCATACCATTGGGCGTTCAGCTCTTCGGAGGTCTTTCCCTGCTGCTCTACCCACGTGTAGTATTTCAGGTTGTGGATGCGCTTGCGGTCGTAGTAAGTCAGCTCCTGCATACCGTCGATGCCCATTCCCAGGACATAGCGGTTGTGCTCGACCGCCGCCTGAGTTTCCGAGTACGCGCCCTTCCCGCTGTTTTTCTGGGCCTCGTTCATCTCGGTGAGGCGCGAACCGTACATTTCCATAGAGTCCGTGAACACCGTCATGATGATGTCGTTCTCGGTAAGCTCGCAGTACTTCGCCAGCTTTATCGCCATAGACACGTTTGCGGCCCCGGAAATGCCCATCAGGGACAATTTATCAATGTCCGCCTCGCTGACCCCGATGCCGCGAAGGTATTTTTTGCCCTCCGGCTCGTTGCAAAAGCGGATCATCGCCATACAAGCGTTATCGTCTATCGCGAACGCGAAGTCGGTGTTCCTGACGTTGTGCACCCAAGGCACGTGCTTGTCCCCAATGCCCTCTATGCGGTGGTCGCCGAAGCCGTTCCACAGAAGGGTAGGGCATTGGAGCGCCTCGCCAACCCCGAACTTCAAATAGGGAAACACCTCTTTCAGGTAGTCGCCCACAGCGGTCGTCCCCGCCGAGCCCGACGTGACCACCGCGCCCGCGAAACGGTCTTTCGAGCCGGCCACATCGTCGAAAAGCTCCTTCATTGCGCTGCCTGTTACGAAGTAGTGCCAAAGGTGGTTTCCCAGCTCCTCGAACTGGTTGAATATCATGGCCTCGGGGCGCGTGGCCCTTATCTCCGCCACCTTGTCGTAGATTTCCTTTACGTTGCTTTCCGTTCCGGGCGTGGCTATTATCTCGCCCGCAACGGTCTTGAGCCACTCGAAGCGCTCCTTGCTCATGCCTTCGGGGAGGATTGCCACCGATTCGCAGCCCAGAAGCTGAGAGTTGTAAGCCCCGCCGCGGCAATAGTTTCCCGTCGAGGGCCATACAGCCTTGTGCTTCGTGGGGTCGAACTGTCCGGTGACGAGACGCGGGACCAGGCACGCGAAGCTGGCCCCGACCTTGTGCGCTCCCGTCGGAAACCATTTCCCGCACAGGGCGAAGATACGGGCTTTCACTCCCGTTATTTCGCGCGGCATCTCGAAGGCGTTTACCTTTCCAAAAAGTCCTCCTGATTTTTGGGGTTCGTTTTTCCAGGTTATGCGGAAAAGGTTTGCCGGGTCAACATCCCAAAGCCCTGTATTTGTCAGTTTGTCCTTTATCTTAACCGGGGTGTGGGCGTCGGGGTTCTTCATCTGCCGGAAGGTGGGAATCAGGACGTTTCTTTTTTTAGCCGATTCCACCGAACGTTTCAGGTTTTCTTCGTTCATACTGAGGTCGATCATTACGGATTTCCCTTTATGCCAGGTTGTAGTACAACGGGTAAGCAGAGCACAGTTCCTTTACCTCCGCCTTTATTTCCGCGCGTAAGGACTCGTTTTCGACGTCTTTCGATATCCGGTTGATCCAGGCGGCTATACGCTTCATCTCCTGCTCTTTGAACCCGCGCGTAGTGACGGCGGGGGTTCCGATTCTTATGCCGCTTGTCACGGCGGGTTTTTCAGTGTCGAACGGCACGGCGTTTTTGTTGACGGTCAGCCCCGCTTCGTTCAGCGCGTGTTCCATAACCTTGCCCGTGAGCTTTTTGTTGCGCAAATCTATAAGCATCATGTGGTTGTCTGTGCCCCCGGACACCAAATCGAAGCCGCAGCCGGACAGCTCGCCGGACAGGGCTTTAGCGTTTGCTATTACCTGTTTTTGATATTCATTAAAGGAAGGTTCCATAGCAAGTTTGAAAGCCACGGCCTTCGCGGCTATGACGTGCATGAGGGGGCCTCCCTGCATACCGGGAAAGACCAGTTTGTCCACCGCTTTAGCGTACTTGTCCCTGCACATAATCATGCCGCCGCGCGGCCCGCGCATGGTCTTGTGCGTGGTCGTGGTGAGGAAATCGCACCATGGCGCGGGGTCCTTGTGCAGCTTCGCGGCGACTAGCCCGGCTATGTGCGCTATGTCGAACATCAATAGCGCCCCGACCTTATCCGCGATTTTGCGGAACGCTTCCGCGTCGATTTCGCGCGGGTAGGCGCTTGCCCCGCATACAATCATCTTCGGCTTGTGTTTGAGCGCCTTCTTTTCTACGTCTTCCATGTCTATGAACCCGTTTTCTTTTTTCACCCCATAGTGGACGAAGTTGAACAGGCGTCCCGAGAAATTGACCCCCGAGCCGTGAGTGAGGTGCCCGCCGTGCGAAAGATCCATAGCTAGAATCGTGTCGCCTGTTTCGAGCATGGCGAGGTAAACCGCCATGTTGGCCTGAGAGCCGGAATGAGGCTGGACGTTTGCGTGGTCGCAGCCAAAAAGTTTTTTCGCCCGCTCAATAGCCAGGTCCTCGGCCACGTCCACGACCTCGCACCCTCCGTAGTAGCGCGCGTGAGGGTATCCTTCCGCGTACTTGTTGGTCATAACCGACCCCGCTGCCGCCATAACGGCCGGGTGCACCACATTTTCAGAAGCTATCAGTTCGATGCCTTCTTCCTGACGCTTTCGTTCGCCGGTGTACACCTCGTAAATTTCCGGATCTACCTCTGCAAGAAACTGCTGCACTGTCTTCATGGCATACCTCCTGATTTTTTAAGAGCGCGGAATAATACCAGTTTGAAATAAAAGGCCTAAAGTTAGAATAGCTAAAAGCAGTTTGACAAGCACTTAAGGCCCAGATTAACACTGGTATAACTCATGAACTGATTAAGCCTCACTTTTAGGATACTACCAATCGTCTAAATTTTCTCTGGGAAAACACTCCTTGTCAAGGTAATGGTAAGTTGGTATAATCCTCCGGGTTGCAAGATGTGTTTGCCGCATGTTCAGGCCGGCGTGGCTCAGGGGTAGAGCAGCGCACTCGTAATGCGCAGGTCAACGGTTCAAATCCGTTCGCCGGCTCCAGAAATAGCAAGGGTTTAGGGGGATTCCCTAAACCCTTTTATTGGTGTTATCTATCACGACTTTTCTGTTCATTGACAAGGGGGGGGCTGGCACTCATATAATCGGGTTACTAACACGTATGCGTATTTGTAAAGAATTTGGCAGTGGCAATGAACGTAGGCCATGTTGCGTACCTCGTTCTTGCCGCCGTCAGACTTCGGGGTTTTGAAGAAGATTTCCTTCTCATCGCTGATGTCCATCGGCACGCCACAGTGATAACAGCACCCGTTTTGGTTTTTCCAGACCTGCTTGAAACGTCCGGATAACTTGTTCATCCCTTGAATAAACTGTCTTTGGATGAAATAGTCGGGTTCGAGATAGGGATTTGCGTCCATTCGTACTTTCGTATGCCGGACAATGGGAGTGTGGCTTGCGCGCAAAAGCTCCTTGTTATCCTCGGTGGAGAACACCCAGTTACGGTTGCCCTTGCGTCGCCAATACCTGGTGGATACCCACCATTTTCCCTTGTGCGGATGCCTGCGCTTCGCCCATTGCCATAGGAACTCAAATAAGGTGAAATCTACAGTCGCAAAGGCGTTGCTGGCGCAGACAGATTGATGGTAATGCGTCCAGCCACGGATTTTCTGGTTCAGCTTTTCTATCAGGACTTTCTGTTTCCAAGCCTTACCTTGCCCGAAGATGGTTTCGGAAAGTGTCGCCACAAAGGCTTTAATTGCTTTCTTGGACGGCCTGATGATGAGCTTTCCTTTGTACTTGCGGAATATCCAGCCCAACATCTCGAATCCGTCGTCGATATGCGATATGACCGTCTTTTCCTCCGACAATTCCAGGCCCCTGATGTTCAGAAAGTCACGGATTACATCTTTTGCTTCCCGTGCAATTTCTTCCGTTGCCGCCGTGATGATAAAGTCATCGGCGTAACGCACCAAATTGACCTTGTGGGCGCTCTTGACACGGTGGCTTACATTGCCCAGCCGGTTTGTGTGGAAACGGTCTGACAAAACTTTCTCCATTCCGTCCAGCGCCATATTCGCCAAAATTGGCGAAATAACGCCGCC
>Ga0099364_10011956_pt1 | contig 11774 bp, 8 predicted proteins | sample TergutTh196P3_FD_73070 | JGI IMG/M metagenome (GOLD analysis project Ga0099364, IMG submission 73070) | Microcerotermes parvus P3 segment gut microbial communities from Pointe-Noire, Republic of the Congo - Th196 P3 | ecosystem: Host-associated > Arthropoda: Insects > Digestive system > Gut ...
GAACAAAACCATTATGCAATTCTATCAATTCATTCCCCGTTATTATATCATTTATAGTTACTCGCATCGGCTCTGACGGCAAACAATTTAATTCATAATCTACACTCGCAATGCCCGATGTCGGATTCGGAACTACCGCCGCTGATTTTATTATACCTTCTATCGTAAATGGAACTATTTCTAATTGATTGCCCATCAAGAAAACCATTTGGTAATCATCAGGTGGCAACATACTAATATCTTGTGTTAATGTATCTGATAATTTTGTTGGAACTTCGCTCATTACATCTTTTTGCTTGTAGCCAAATTTATCATAGATTGCTATATGTAGTGGCTCTGATACCATATTATATAATTCGTAGCAAATACCGATTACATTGTTATCGCAAGGTCTTACTATTCCACCTGTAGAATCTTTTACAACAATAAACTTATACAATGGTCTGCCACAAGTAAAATCAAGATTTGCTGTATGTTCACATATCTCTCCTGATTCTAATATTGCTCGTATAGTTACAGAATATGTGTGATATTCTAGTCCAATTGGCAAAATCTGGCATCTATAACCAAAATCTATGCAATAAGGTGTTGGTATCATCTCTTGGCACAACCGCATAGGAACCGCAAAACATAATCCTGTGTCAGAATGTGCAGTATCATAATATACAGTATCAGGCAGAATACAAATCTCGGCAGGATACTTATATTCTAAACCGTAATCATTTATTATTGGCTCTTCTAAACCTACAACACATTCTAAACTATCCACACAAATGCGATAACTATATCTAAAAATTGGAACATTCGGATTAACAGGCGGAATAAGTTTTAATGGTAATCCTTGCTGTGGAAACGAACTATAAAAATTAACAGATTCGCAATCACAAGGGACTTCCTCATCGCACTCCGGCGCATTTATTACTAAATTAAGAGGAGATATGCAATAGCAATCCAAACTTATTTCTAATGAAGTGCTGATGCCGCAGGTATCTAAAAACTGAAAATTCAAAACCGCACTATCAGGCAAACCTACTATTTTAGGAACGCCAGATGCCGTAAACATACTACTATCTATGCCACTAATAACATACTCGCAACTATCAAGCAACGGAAGTTTTATTGATTGCTCCAAAGAGTCGGGAACAAGCGTCACTATTAATGTATCAGGGTGCAATTTACTTCCCTTATTAATTAATTGCATATTATCTGGCAAACTATCAGCAAAATAATCAGAAAATATATCATAATTAACCTCTTTAATACTAAATGGTATAGCAAAATACATAGTGTCTCCCAATGCAACCAAACGAATTATAAATGTATCTAAAAGTTTATCTGATACAAGGCTAAGTATTATAGAATCTAAACGAATAGAATCCATACCAAAACCACCAACTCCAAAAGGTAAAGGTTTATAAGTTCCGCTATCTAAATAACTCCATTCCCTATTTTGGTCAAATACTTCACTCCATAAAACTATACCATCATTTATATATGAAGTGTCATATAGACAAATACCTGCCAATGGTATATTCATCGTATCACTGCTAAATTTAAATTGAAATTTAAATTCTAAACTAATTTCGCTACAAGCAAATAGAATTATTTTTTTTGTATACCTAATGTCATTTCTAACATATAAACCTTCATTTTTTCCTAAATGAGGTTCATATTTCCCTAAATGCATAAAAGTATAAGCAGAAAATTGATAATCGGTAGTATCATACATTTCTGGCAAATTACCGTTCATAAGCGAAATGAACTCAATCTCATGTCTATTGGGATAATAGCATGTAGCACTCGTAATCCCAAAATTAGAATAAAAATTATTTTGGTTTAATCCAGGAATTAGGTCACCAAGTGTCGCAAAGTGCATATTATTACGCTCAACTCCTTCTATAAAGGTTATTAAGTCGTAACCCGCAGAACTATCAACTCCGTTGGTTCGTTTCCAAATTACAGTAACGCAAATGGTTTGTCCTCGAACGCTTGCAAAATTATCAAGCATTGGCTGGTAAGTGCCAGGTATAGCAATAGGACTTCCTTGCAAATACGCTGTGTGGCATTCTGTTGATACACTTGTTCCGTTAATCAACAGCCACTCAGGACCGCCTTCGTAGACATTAAATTCGGTATCAAACTCTATGGCGAATGAATTTGGTATACCTACATAACCAATATAATTTGTTGGTCCACCAATTAGAGTGTCTGTAATTGGCTGTGTAGTTAGCGTAAAAGTTACGCCATCTGCAATGTCAGAATATCCCTGTTTTCCATTACCGAAGGTAATACGGAAGGAAAACATAAAATCTTGAGATAAATTCAACGATTGGGAATGCCAGCAACTAAAAATTTGTCCAACAAAAGTATCTGATAGTACATAATGGTTCGGGTTTCCGCCTACGCCCGCTACAAAACTGCTGACGTTAAAATTTCCAGGCACTGGTGTCTTGTCTACAAATGTCCAGTTTGTAGAATTAAAAGAAAATTGTGCTTCTGCTACATTAGAAAGACACAATAATAAAACAGCAACAAATACTAACGAAATTATGTTAGATGCTGTATTTTGAATAAATTGTCTCGCACTGTGCGAGAACTTGGAATTTAGATATTCCATAAAAAATCCTATATATAATTTGTAAAATATTCTTAATTAATAATTTATTATCTTATATGTTTTTATATTTTTATTATTATCAATTATTTTTATAAAATAAAAACCTATTGATAAGTTATAATTATTTAAATCAATAATTTGCTCGTCTTTAAAAGATGCTATTTTCCTGCCAAGTAAATCAAATAATTCTGCCTGTTCTACGTTTTGCAACATATATATATTATTGCCTATGCAAAATATATTATCGTCATCTTTTTCATTTTCTTTAATTCCCAAAAAGTTAATTTTCTTCCATTTATAATCATAACTATTAAAATAATCATTAGTGCCTTGCCAAGTGTTAAATGTAGTATCAGGAATTGGCAAGACAAAAGTTCCTAATGTTAGTTCTATATTTTCTGTTCTAACTGGTGCATCATAAAGCCCTGAAGTAATATTTATGCTATCTCCAAATACAGCCCAACCGAAATTAATAGTTGTTGGTTCTGTAAAATGTTCTCCAAAATTTATATGTCTTAAATTGTTACAACCTATAAAAACTCCCCAATCAGCACCTTTTAAATTAGGAAGATTCACTGAATTTAAATTTTCCGCCCTATGAAAAATACCATTTCCTATATTTTTTACATTAGGAAAATTAATTTCTATTAAACTTTCACACCAACAAAATACACCAACTCCAATTATTTCAACATTTAAAAAATTGATTGATGATAAATTTTTACAATTTTGAAAAGCACCATTACCTATTTTTTTTATATTTGGGGCAGAAAAAGATTTCAACCAATCTGAAGAATACATAATAGGTTTTTCATTTTCATCCCACTCAAAATAAAATTCGCTAAATAAACCACATCCATAACTGTCTGAAAATCTCTGATTATCAGGTATATCCTGGCTTGTATGGAGTTCAATTTCTTCTATATTTTCAAAGACCTCATCGAGCGTTCTGAATAGCCGCCACTCAGAGCCGTCACTATAATCTGAACCAGCGATGCTATCAGTTATTATTAACTTTTTTACAGCACTTTTGTCGCCCGTGTAGTTAAGTGCTTCGGTTATCGTTCCGAAGGTTGCATCTGGCTGTGCAGATATTTTTGTTGCGGCTAATATCATCAACCCCGCTATTAATAATGTTTTCATTATATTTTTAATCATATTTATATAATTATCGGAATAAATTTATAAATCTTTAACTGTTATCTTTACAAAAATACACTTTTTAAAAATAAAACAAGCGATTTTCTATTCATTTTAATTTATCTTTATATTATTAAAAATTAAAATCTAATTAGTTTAATATATTTAGTTGTCTTACTATCAAAACATTTAAGAAAATAAACTGATGATGGCAAATCGTTTAAATCAATTATTCTTTCATTATTATAACTTTTTACTTTTCTACCTAATATATCATAGAGTTCTTTAGCAACAATATCATCGCTATAAATATAAAAAACATTTTGCTCCATATTGCAAAATATAACAGGTTTTTCTTCTTTTATTCCAACATATTTTATAGTTATACTTCGCCAAACATAATGCTCATTACCAGGATAATCTACAAAATAAGATTGCCATTCTCTATCTGCGAGATTTGGAAGTGGTAGTACGTATTGCGATAATACTAGATCCACATACATAGAAAAACCATCGCTAATTACTGCTTCTCCGAAATTAATTTTAGTTGGTTCAAGGAATCCCAAACCAAAACTAATAAGTGACAAACCATAACAGCTTAAAAAAGCATAATCTCTTACTTCAGTTACTTTAGGCAAATCAACAGAATCTAAATTACTGCAAGAATAAAACGCCCACTCACCAATATTTATTACTTCTGGGAAATAAATTTTAGTTAAACCGTAGCAGCTTGAAAAAGCAGCATATTCTATTGTTTTTACATTTGGTGCATTTACTACAACCAAATATTGATTAATAGGATTTGCTAAATTGCTATCTGTTGAATGATAAGCAAAAAACGCACTTTCGCCAATCACAGTTATTTCAGGGCTAATTTCAGCAACAAATTCACCGCCGTCCCATTCGGCATCTAAAATAGCATCTACATCTGCTTTAGTCAGAACGTTATATGGTGGTTCTGAAGCATAGAAATTAATTACCTGCTGTGCAGATATTTTTGTTGCGATTAGCGTTAAAATCGCTATTAATAATACTTTTACTAATTTTTTCATATATATTTTATATTATATTTATTTAATTATCGGAATAAATTTATAAATCTTTAACTGTTATTTTTTGCAAAAATAAACTTTTTTTTAATATTTCTTATTAATTTATTAATATTTTCTTTATAATGTAACTTTTATCAGTTAATATTGCAAAAAAATATGCATCTTTATTTAAATGCTCAACATTTATTGTTTTAATAAACGAACCTTCTGCCACATAACCATTATAAATATTCATTAGTTCTATACCTAAAACATCACATAAAATTATTTTAATATTTGAATTACTTTCCATTTCAAATTTTAACGTTATAAAATCAGTTGTAGGATTTGGATAAGCATCTATTAAAAAATTATGTTTTTTCTCCGTTATACCTACACGTTTTATAGTTATACTTTTCCAAATATAATCAACATATTCCCAAGAAGGTAATGGAATAGCATATTCCTTCCAAGTATTTAAAATTGTATCGCACTCAGGAAGGACATATACACCTAATATTAAATCTATGTTTGGTGTTAATGTCGGACCATAAACATAATATTCTTCATATCCTTCACGACTTCCAAATACAAAATTTCCTGTATAAATTGTTGTTGGCACTTTAAACCCAGTTCCAAAACTTACAGAAGTTAAGTTTTTACAATTTATAAAAACGCCCCAATACATAAAATCAATTATAGGAAAATCTACAGAGGTTAAAGATTCACACCAAGCAAAAACAAAAACATCAATCTGTTCTACTAAAGGAAACGATACACTAATTAAATTTTTGCAGCCGAAAAATGCTTCACGTAATATCAATTTTACGTTGGTAGCATTTACTTCTACCATATAAAGATTAATAGGGTTTACATATTGATAATAAGACCATATATCTTCTGCAATAAACGCATACTCATCAATCACTGTTATTTCAGAACTTATTTCGGCGACAAAGTCGCCACCGTCCCATTCGGCTTCTAAAATAGCATCTACATCTGCTTTCGTCAGAACGTTATATGGTGGTTCTGAAGCATAGAAATTAATTACCTGCTGTGCAGATATTTTTGTTGCGGCTAATATCATCAAGCCCGCTATTAATAATGTTTTCATTATATTTTGAATCATATTTTTATCTTATATTTATAATTTCATTTATAACTTTGGTTTAAAATAAGTTTTTTTATAAAAACAAGCAATTTATATATATCTTAATTAATATCAATTCTAAAATACAAATAGTATATACTTTAATTTTGTAGTATTTTAGAAATTTCGTTTTCGGGAGGTTCTGTATATGTATTACTTAAATTTTTGTATGACATTCTTGGGAGAGGGTCCGTGTCTTGTTCTGTATTTGACCTATCAAAATTATTTAAATCGGTATCTATACTAAATGAATCAAAGAAACGTGCATCATCATTTTCTAATCCTATATCATCAAAATTAGTAGTATTTTCGGTATTATATTTCTGTTTTTGTTTATTGTCATTTAGAGTTTTAATTAATTTATCTTGAATAGTAGTAAATGAGAACGGTTTGGCAACAAAATCAGAAGCACCTGCTTCAAGCAACATTCCTATAGTTTCAAAATCAGAATTAGACGTTATAATTATAACAGGAATATTTTTGGTTTTATCTATTGCTTTAAGCATTTTCAATGTAATTAGTCCATCTACTTCGGGCATCAGCAAATCTAAAAAAATCACATCAGGTTGTTTTTCTATTGCCAGATTAATACCAATAAAACCATTAGATGCATTATGGATATTATTTATTCCGATACGATTAATTGTTTTTGACAATACTTTTTGCATCCAATTGTCATCATCAACAAGTAAAATTATTGCATTATTAAACATTATTTACTCCTTTTTTAGACATTACTATATTAATTTTTTCTTTTACTATTTGAGTATTAAATGGCTTTGATATAAAATCAACTGCCCCTGAACTTATTGCTTTTGTTAAGTTTTCAATATCATTATTTGCAGTGCAAATGATAACATTAGCACCTTGGGTATCGGGTATATGTTTTAGTAACTTTAATGTTGTTATGCCATCTAATTCGGGCATCATTAAATCTAAAAATATTATATCGGGCTTTTGTTTTAGTGCGGTTTTTATACCATCAAATCCATTATTACTAACAAAGATATTTTGATACCCAATATTTTGTATTACTTTATTTAAAAGTTTAGTCATCCAGACATCGTCATCGACTAATAAAATTTTTAATCCCATTGCTTTAAAATATATTTTATTTCTTTTATTTTAATCAAAAAACAATCACCAAAGTGTTGCTGTGGTTTCTGACCTTATATTTTTTAGTTGATTTCCTTTCCATCTTCCTCTTAATTGTTGCAATCCTAATTCCGCAAAAAAAGCATCTAATTCAGCATAATTTACTTCTTTTCTATATAATTTATCATAACTTGTTTCTAATGGAACGCTTTTATTTATTGCTAATAATTTCTTTGATAAATAAGCATTTTCTTTACCTTCTAACAGCATTTGTTTTAATCTTGGTTTATCTATTTTATCTATATTTTGATATATATTTTCTATTGTTTTATACTGCTCTATTAAAGGGATTGCTGTCTTTTCACCTATACCTTTAACTCCTGGAATATTATCTGAAGCATCACCTATTAACGCTAAATAATCTATAACTTCATCAGCACAAACTCCAAACACTTTCTTAACACTATCAACATCAATAACCTCAAATTCTTCGCGTATTTTAGAATTACGAATTATATTTATACCTTTATCTAATAATTGATAAAAATCTTTATCTGTTGTCCAACAATACACCTCCCAATCATTCAATAAACACTGATTGCAATACGTCCCAATTATATCATCTGCTTCATAACCAGGAAACTCTATCCTACTTATTCCTACTAAATCCAAAAAACTCTTAATATATGGCAATTGAACACCTAATTCTTCAGGAAATGCGGTTCTATTTGCTTTATATTCGCTATATAAATTATGTCTAAATGTCTTCTCTCTGCAATCAAAACAAACTGCTATATTTTGCGGTTCTAATCGTTCTAACAAATTTGTAATCATATTTGCAAAACCGAATATTGCTCCTGTGGGTTCATTATTTTTGTTAACGAAATTGCTTTTCGCCATCGCAAAATACATTCTAAATGCTACCGACATTCCATCAATTAGATACAATTTATTTTTCATAGTGGTTAAAATAACGTTTTTTTTGTAATAAATTATGCTATTTAAATCAGTTGCAAAAAGCAACTGGAATATACCCACGGCGGTTCGCCGTCTGTTATTCAGCATCTACTTTAACACGGGGATTAATCCCCGTGCTAATTTTTGCTATGCTTTAACAAAATGTTATTGAACCAAGATTTCATTAAGATTATAAGATTAACAAGATTATCTTGGTATATAAAACATACTTATTATATCTTTCCCGCAAAGTTTTGTTTCTATATTAGATTTGCTCAACATATTATTAAAAATGACAGCATCTACATTTGGGAACGCCTTAATTCCATCCGATATGATAATCGGCGCAGTATGAATAACTAATTTGTTTACTAATTTTGCATTTATAAATGAACTAAATATTTCTCCACCACCTTCTACTAATATATGAGGAATTTCATATTTTGTTGCTAATATAGACAATAATTTTTCTAAATCAATTTTGTTATTTTTTATTGATGATTTAATCAATATAGCACCTTTTTCTTCTAATTTTTCTTTTTTTAGTTGTGTTTCGGTTAAACTCTCATCTAATTTTTCATTATATGCTATTAATATTTTGCGATGTGATGCTTTTGCATTGAATATTTTACTATATAGCGGAATTCTCAAATTGCTATCAAGTATAACTATGTTTTGCGGAAAAATTTCTTTATCTACCAATCTGCAATCTAACAGAGGGTCATCTGCTATTATAGTATTTATGCCTACTAATACGCTTGTATAAGAACGAATTTTGTGGACTTCACGGCGTGCTTCTTCTGACGTAAGATATTTTTCTAACGCTGAATCATTATTTTTTCTTGCAATAAAACCATCAATACTTTGTGCTATCTTTAAGGTAATATATGGCATCTTATTTTTAATATAAAAAATATAATCTGCAATTAAATTTGCACATATTTCTCTTCCTACACCAACTTTTACATTTATTCCTACTTTTTTTAATAATTTTATACCTTCGCCGTTGACTTTTGGATTGGGGTCTTCTATTCCTACTACGACATTTTTTATTCCTGTTTCTATAATTGCGTTTGTGCAAGGTGGCTGTTTTCCGTAATGGCTACAGGGTTCTAATGTTACTATAAGTGTTAGGGCGGAAAAATCTGTAATTCCTTTTTGTTTAGCGTTTGAGATTGCTTCTAATTCGGCGTGCAATCCGCCATATTCTTTATGATAACCTTCGGCAATTATATCACCTATTTTATTTACTAATACTGCTCCCACAATGGGGTTAGTTTTAGTTTTTCCTTGTCCTAATTTTGCTAATTTGCAGCAATACTGCATATAAGATTCTAATTTTTCGTTTTGTAGCATATTGCATATATTCGTAACATATAAAAATAATGAAAAATCTGCGATAAATTAACACGGGGGCAAGCCCCCGTGTAGGAGTAGTTGTTGTGCGACACGGGGAAGAATCCCCGTGTTAAACGTTTCTTCACGGGGGCAAGCCCCCGTGTTAATGTTAAAAGAAAAAGTTATATTTGCAATATAATTTATAACAAAAATTATAATTACTATGAGAAAATTGTTATGCGAAAATCAAAAAAAGAATCCGCAGGCGACGAACTTTATACAACCTACGAAACGGTAGATAAAATCTTACGCACACACATCGCAGATGGAAAATTGCGTGGAAAAAGAATACTCTGCCCTTGCGACCCGATTTTACCCATAAAACAACAGCCGACAAAAGTATATGAAAACGGCGTGCATTACGCACAAGGCAACAAATTCATCAAAGAGCAAAATTTTGTCCGATGGATAGACGACCACGCCGTAGAACTCGGCATCCATTCTTTAACTTGCAGCGGACTCGGGGACGAACGCTTCGGAACACGCTTTGGTGAAGATTTAGATGTTTCGATGATAAGTGTCGGCAAAACGGAGGACGCTGTTTTTGATACGCAAGATGGGGTAAATCTGAAAGATAAATGCGATATGTTTCGCACGAGTGCAAGCCCCGATTTTGATGTAATTATTACCAATCCGCCTTTTAGTTTGGGAACAAAGTTTGTTAATCATCTCTTAAAACACAACAAAGATTTTATTTTAATTCTGCCTTGGATGTTTTATTGCAGCGAGGCGTTTTATGGAAATTTAGACAGAGTAAAATTGGGAGCAATTATTGATAAACCAACACTTTTTGCAGGTAAAAATATTGAAGTGAAAGATAAAAACATAAATATTGTTCATAAAGGAACTAAACAATCTATAACCATTACCATTTTTACTACTTTTGATGTTGTAGAAAATAAATCTTTGCATATTAATCAAGAAAAAAGTTATGCAGGAAATGAAGATGATTATCCTTTTGCACTTAACACAAAGGAACCTGTAATTGTTGTTGATAGAACTAATAATATTCCTTATGATTATGATGGTCTGATGTGTGTGCCGAATACTTTTATGGATAATTATAATCCTAAAGAATTTGAAGTAATAGGTTATTCAACGGATTATGAAAAATGTGAAGAAAAGAATAGTATGTTAAAACAATTGCACGAACAAGATATAATATATATAAAAAAACAATTATTAGAAAATCCAAGTGATGAAAAAGCAAAGAAACATTTAAAGAGGGGTTATTCAGATAAGTTAATACAATGGCGCGGGCTACAAGATATTTATTTTAAAGATAAAAATGGCTTTATAAAGAACAGACCAGGTTTTATCATCAAAAACAAACCTAATAAAACCCAATACATTGCACCAAAATCAGACCCGAAACTAAAAAATGAAAATCCACTTCTGAACAATAAAATCTATTTTTATTCTTCTCCTCTTCTTGTGCCTGATTGCATTTGTATAGGTCAGACGCGTGGCGATGTAGAAAAACGCATCAAACAGCAATTCAAAAATATGCCCGAAAAACCATATAAAATTCTGCACAGCGAATTGGCACAAAAAACAAATGGCGAGTGGTTTCGCGACAAGGATTTCCACAAATTTCTCAACACAAACGGCTACGCCAACGAAATCGGTAACCACAGCAAAAATAACGAATGGTTTAAAATAGACATCAAAACAGCCCTAAAATTATTCAAAGAATATACAAAAAATAAAAGCAAGAAGTGATGATAGCATCTATTATCACGGGGCTTGCCCCCGTGTAGGAGCAAGCGGCACGGGGATTCATCTTCGTGATGAATATATACCACACATATAACACGGGGCTTGCCCCTGTGTTTATTTCTGTTTGCACGGGGATTCATCCCCGTGATAAAATAAATATTTTTGGCACGCTATTTGATATATATAAAAGTATAATTAATTGTTAAATAAACCAAAAATATTGTTATGAAAATTTTATCCAACAACAAAACAGCAAACTACATTTTTATGTCCGCTTTAGGGATATTAGTAGTTTTAATGATTTCATCATTTGCAATTAGAATGTTTAATCCGCCTATATCTTCAGAATTAGAAGATATTGCATCAAAAACAAATGAAATAGAAAACTTTATACAAGTTAATGTTTTTAATGCGTGTGGCAAAGATGGATTAGCAAAACATGTAAAAGAATATCTTATCCAAAGAGGATTTGATGTAGTAGAAATTGCTAATTATCCTGAAAATGTAGATAACTCTATGGTTATTGATAGGATTGGCGATTCTTTATCTACTAATAAAGTTGCCTATGCAATGGGAATAGAAAAAAAATGTATCACTATGGATATTGACTCAAGTCAATTTGTTCGTTCTACTATTGTAATCGGCAAAGATTATTTTACACTAAAAC